>Ga0209425_10000347_pt1 | contig 56450 bp, 53 predicted proteins | sample COG_05_FD_184749 | JGI IMG/M metagenome (GOLD analysis project Ga0209425, IMG submission 184749) | Pelagic Microbial community sample from North Sea - COGITO 998_met_05 (SPAdes) (version 2) | ecosystem: Environmental > Aquatic > Marine > Neritic zone/Coastal water | place: Helgoland, sampling...
ATCAACCATTTCTCTTAAAGCATGTTGTGCTTGAGCAACTGCCATACCATAACCTGGAACAATAATTACTGATGAAGCATTTTTCATTAAAAAAGCTGCGTCATCTGCATTACCACTTTTAACTGGTCTTTGCTCTTTATTTTGCGAAGAAGTTGATTGCTCAGTTGCTCCAAATCCTCCTAAGATTACGTTAAAGAACGACCTATTCATTCCTTTACACATAATATAAGATAAAATTGCACCAGATGATCCTACTAATGCTCCTGTAATTATTAATGCAGTATTTTCTAAAGTAAATCCAATTCCAGCAGCTGCCCAACCTGAATATGAATTTAGCATTGAAATAACAACTGGCATATCTGCTCCACCAATTGGAATTATTAATAAAAAACCTATTAAAAAAGAGATTGCTAATAATATCCAAAATAAATTAGTGGACTGAGTTGTACAAAGTAAATAAATTAAAATTATTATAGAAATTAATATTAGAGCATTAAGCGGATGCTGTCCTTTAAATGTAATAGGTGCTCCAGTCATTATTCCTTGAAGTTTTAGAAAAGCAATTATTGATCCAGAAAATGTTATAGCACCTATGGCTGCTCCAATTGACATTTCAATTAAACTTCCAAGCTTAATATTACCAGGCATTCCTAGATTAAAAGCTTCTGGATTTAAAAAAGCAGCTATAGCAACAAATACAGCTGCAAGCCCTACTAAACTATGAAATCCAGCAACTAACTCTGGCATCGCTGTCATTGGAATTTTATAAGCAATAAAAGCTCCTATTAGGCCTCCAATTAAAAGAAAAATTAAAACAACCACAAATCCAGTCAAAAAATTACCAATAGATAAAAATGTAACTGTGATTGCGATGATCATTCCTAAAATTCCTAAGAAATTTCCTTGTCTCGATGTCTCTGGTGAAGAAAGTCCTCTTAGGGCTAAAATAAATAATACTCCTGAAATTAAATAAAATATGGCTGATAAATTAGCTGATAACATTATTTATCCTTTTTCTTTTTTTTATACATTGCCAGCATTCTTTGCGTTACCAGAAAACCACCAAAAATATTTATTGCTGCTAGTGATATTGCTAAAAATCCAAAGATACTTGATATGTTAAATATATTATCAGAATTTCCCGCTAATCCTGCAATAATTGCTCCCACAATAATCACTGATGAAATTGCATTGGTAACAGACATTAAGGGGGTGTGTAGTGATGGAGTTACACTCCAAACCACATAATATCCAATAAAAATTGAAAGTATAAAAATGCTTAATCTGAATATAAAAGGATCTATTTCCATAATTTTATTTTATTAAAGTTTTCTCTATTATCTCATCTTCTAAATTAATATTTATTTTTTTATTTTCTTTATCATATAAATTTGAGATAAAATTAAATACATTTTTTGCGTATAAACTTGATGCAGAAGTTGGAAGTTTATTTAAAATATTACTCTCCCCCATAATTTTAACACCATTTTTATCAATAATTTCATCAACTTTAGAATATGCTGTGTTTCCACCTTGAATGGCAGCTAAATCATAAATTATTGAACCAGTTTTCATATTTTTAATCATATCTTCTTTAATAATTACCGGTGCTTTTTTTCCTGGAATTAAGGCTGTACAAATTACAATATCAATTTTTTTTAGTGTCTCAGACAATAATTCTTCTTGTTTTTTTTTAAAATCATCTGATGCTTCTTTGGCATAACCCCCTTCAGTTTCTAAATTTTCCACATCCTCAACTGTTAAAAATTTTCCCCCTAAACTTTCAACCTGTTCTTTAGAGGCAATTCTAACATCTGTAGCAAACACAATTGCTCCCATTCTTTTTGCAGTCGCAATTGCTTGTAATCCTGCAACTCCTGCACCAACTACTAATACTTTTGCCGCAGGAATAGTGCCTGCTGCAGTCATCATCATTGGAATTGCTTTTTCAAAATTAGCAAACGATTCAACTACTGCTTTATAGCCTGCAAGGTTTGCTTGTGAGGATAAAATATCCATAGATTGAGCTCTCGTAATTCTTGGAAGTAATTCGAGTGAAAAAGTATTTATATTTTTTTTAACTAAATTATCTATTTTATCTTTATTAATATATGGGTTTAAAACCCCAATAAATGTTTGATTTTCTTTTAATATAGGGCTTTTGTTATCATCTAATAAACCTAACTGAACAATAATATCTGCATTACTTAATATTTCTTTTTCATCTTTTAAAATTGATGCTCCTAGTTTTTTATACTCTTCATCCTTAATACCTAGATGGCTTCCATAATTTTCAGATAAAGAAACCTCAATACCAAGTGATATGTATTTTTTTACGGTTTCCGGAGTAACTGCTATTCTTTTTTCAATTTTTTGATTTTCTAAAATAGAAGCAATTTTCATACATTGATCTTATAGTAAGAATATTACCATTAAAACTAAAACACTTATAACCGCGACAGTTCCCCACAACACAAATTTTGTAAAATTATTCCAGGTATTTTTATGGTTTTCGTTATCCATAAAAATTATTTCTGTCTTGCTTTAAATTTTGGATTATTTTTATTAATTACATAAACACGACCTCTTCTTCTAACAAGCTTAGAATTAAGATCTCTTTTTTTAATTGATTTTAGTGAGCTTTTTATTTTCATATTTTGCATTCTTAATAAACGATGTTATATAATCTTTCAAATCTATTTTTCCATATTTATTAATTATTTTGCGATTATTAGCTATTTTAGTTAATGCTGACGCATATCTCTCACCTAATCTTGGTTTTAGATAAATAATTTTAGTTTTAAACATTTTAGCAAGATTTTTAATAGAATAAGACTTTTTATGACTTATACTATAATGTGCACATTTATTTTTCTTCCACGCCTCAATACAAGTTTGAATTGTATCATCAATATGAGTAAATCTTCTTGTTTGGGTTCCAGGTTTTACAATTGATAAAGGTATATTTTTTTTATATTGATTTTCAAATATTCCAACAACCGTTGCCATATCACCAACTTTAATTTGGCCTGGCCCGTAAACATTATAGAAATAAATAATTTCAAACTTTAAATTAAACCATTTACTTAAATTTTCTAATAGTTCTAAATTTTTAGATTTAGTAAAAGCATAGGGAGATAAGTTTTTATCATTACCTTGATTACCTAATGATGCAGAAGTTGCTGAATAAATAAGTTTAATGTTATTATCTAGACAAAATTTAAACACAGCATTTGAGCCAATAGAATTTGACTTAAAACATTCATCAAATTTTTTAAAGCTTTGATAAATTCTAGCAAATTCTCCAAAATGAAAAATTGAATGAATTTGCTTTTTTACTTTTTTTAACTGATTAGAAATATTAGTTGTGTCTGCTTTTAAGTACTTAACTCTATTATTTTTTAAATGATTTCTTTTATTACCTGATGAATAGTTGTCTAAGCTAATAATCTTTTTATTAGTTTTTTTCAAAAGAGATTTGATTAAATTTGAACCAACAAAACCTGCTCCACCAGTTACAATTATAAGATTTTTCATTTAGATATGCCTGGCAATGTCCTACTCTTCCGTGCCTTAAGACAAAGTACCATTGGCGCTGAAAGGCTTGACTGCCGAGTTCGGAATGGGATCGGGTATGACACTTTCGCAATAATCACCAGGCGATTTTTTAATACTCTCTTATTTGTAAAATGTAAAGAGATTAAAAAATTAATTACTATATATCTAATTGTTCTAATAATTGGGCATATTTGGATATATCTGGTATTAATAATATTAATAATTTTTACCAGTAAGTAAAAATTTAATATGAATTATAGTGGATTAACAATTGCTAATAAAAATTTAATTAAGAGATTTTCACACTCTCAAAGATATTTATATGCATCAAGGCTGATTTCAAAATATAAGCCTAATAAAGTTTTAGATTATGGCGCAGGAAATGGTGAGATGTTTAAGTATGTAAAAAAATCTTTACAAAAAAAAATATTTTTTTTTGAACCAAATAAAGTTATGGCTCAACAACTAAAGTCTAATTTAAAAAAATTTAAAAAAAATAAAATTTTTTTTAATTCTTCTAAAATTTTTCGAAATTACTTTGATTTAATTTGTATTAATGAAGTTTTTGAACATCTCAATCTTAAAGAACAAAAAAAGCTAATTAAAAATCTAAAAAAAATTTCCATAAAAAATTGTACCTTTTTAATCTCAGTTCCAATAGAAGTTGGATTTTCAAGTTTACTTAAAAATTTAATAAGAATTTTATCTTCCCAAACCCATAAAAATACTAATTTAAAAAATATAATAAAAAGCTTATTCTATCTTAAAATTAAAAGATCATCACAAAAATACAATGACACACATATTGGTTTTGATTACTTAAGTTTTATCAAATTTTTAAGAGAAGAAAACTTAGAAATTTTAGATACTTCCTATTCTCCCTTTGATTTTTTAAAAGGTTTAATAAACTCACAAATTTTTATTGAAGCAAAATTTAAATGATAAATTTTAATAAAAAAAATTATTTATTATTATTTATAAAAACTTCTGTACTTTTGCTATCGTGCTATCTGATCTATAAAAATATAAATATTGAGAAAAATTTTTTTTCTATTTTTTATGAATTAGATTTTAAGTACTTTTTTATTGTATTAATAATTACATTCATTTTAGCTCATTTACAAATTTTTGTTCAGTTAAAATCTTTTTTTCAAATAAAGAAGAACTTTATAAATTTCAGCGAGTATGCAAAAATTTTCTTTAACGGGCAGATGATAAGTTTTATTCTTCCTCATTCAGGAACTATATACAAAGCGTATAAATTAAAAAAATTTAATTTTTCATATAAGGACTTTATTGGTATTAATTTATTTTTAACATGGTTTTATCTATTCTTTTTTATAATCTTTTATTCTTTTGAAATTTTAATTTTTGGAAATGAAATTTTAAAAGACTATTATATTATTTTATTTTTAGTAGGCATACTTTTTGCAACAACCATACTTTTAATTCCATTCATTTATCAAAAATTTTTTAAAATTAAATTTAAAAATATTCTGGTATCAAAAATTTATAATACAATTACCTACATAGTAATGTTGCCAATTAACTTAAAAAATTATCAATTTTATAAATTATTGAGTTTATGTGGTTTAATAGGGCATATACTTTCGTTTATAATTATTTATTTACTTTTTTTAACAATTGGCATTGATTTAAAATTTTCAGTTATAATAATTTTTTTTATTGTTAACTCCTTTTTAGATCAAGTACCCATAACCCCAAAAAATTTAGCAATTAGTGAATTAATCTTTGGGATTGTTTCACAAAACATAGGATTAACTTTCGAATTTGGTGTGGTAATAAAACTTTTATTAAGATTGTTTTTTTTCATCAATTTAGTAACACTTACTATTTTCTATAATGCAATTGACCTCAAAAATAATGAAAAATGAAATTATTGAAATTAAAAAAGATATACTTGAAGCATCTTTTCGTTCAAAAGAGGGACACGTCCCGAGTTCATTCTCTATTTTAGATATTATCTACTGTCTATTTAAAGGAAATTACGTTTTTAAAAATCAAAATTATTTAAATAATTTTGTACTTAGTAAAGGCCACGGATGTTTAGCATTATATGCTATATTATTAAGTCATAAAAAAATAACCAAAAAAAAATTTTTAAGTTTTTGTAAAAAAAATAGTGATTTAGGTGGTCATCCTGACATGAGAAAACATGAATATATCACAGCATCTACCGGATCATTAGGGCATGGCCTACCAATTATTTCTGGAATGGCCTTTGCTGATCAGTTGAATAACTTAAAAAAAAAATACTATATCATAATTGGCGATCAAGAATGTCTTGAGGGTACTACTTGGGAAACTATGTTCCTCATAAATAAATTCAAATTAAATAATTTAACAATAATTATTGATAGAAATTATTCTCGTAACGATGCTATACCCCTTGGAAATATTAAAAAAAAATTTTGGGGTTTTTCAAAAAATATTATTACGGTCAATGGTCATAGTCATAGACAAATTTATAAAGCTCTCAATAAATCATATAAAAACTCAAATCCTAAAATTATCATCGCTAAAACAATCAAAGGAAATGGATTAAAAATGATCCAGCACAATTCATGGCATCATAGATTTCCTAAAAATTATGATGAATTTTTAAATCTGTGTAAAAATATAAAGAAATAAAATTATGAGAAATATTCTTCCAGAAATACTATTTAAAAAAGTGAAAAAAGATAAGAATGTAATTATTTTACTAGGTGATATTGGTGTTTTTGGATTCAATAAAATTTTTGGAAATTCAAAAAATCTTTATAACATAAGTACTTTGGAACAATCTATGATAGGATTTGCCTCAGGAATGGCAATAAATAAGAAAAAAGTATATGTCTATTCTATAGCTCCATTTGTTGTAGAGAGGTGCTTTGAGCAAATAAAGGTAGATTTGTGCTACCAAAAAATGAATGTAAATATAATTAGTTGTGGTGGTTCCATCGAATATAGTGAACTAGGCTGTACCCATCACTGCCCTGAAGATATTTCAATTTTAAAAAAATTACCAAATATTGAAATTTTTATGCCAGGTAATAAAGAAGAGCTAAGAGCTTTAATTAATCAAAACAAATCTTTATTGCCATCATACACAAGATTGTCTAAAAATTCACATCATCAAAAGTTTAAAATTCAAAAAAGTAAAGCAAATTGTTTAAAAAAAGTAAAATCAAGTAATATATTACTAATTTTATTTGGTCCTGCTTTAAGGTTTGTTGAAAGTTATTTAAAAGATTTGGATATAAATATTTTATATTATAGTACTATAAAGCCTTTTGATAAAAAATCTTTAAATAGTTTTAGAAATATAAATAAGATTATATTAGTTCATGAACTATATATTGGATCTTTAGTGAGCGATATATCAAATAATTTTATAGAAAAAGTAAAAATATTTGATTTGGGATTACCTTTAAAATTTTATAATAGTTATGGAAGTGAACAAGATAACTATAATAAAGAAAATTTTAATTCTAAAAATATTTTTTCTAAAATTAAAACAATAGTTACCAGTAAATGAAACTTAATTCTCTTGATTTTTTAATTAAAGAAAATGATTATGTAACTTCTCATTTCAAAAATAATCCACTTAAAAATTATAAAAAAATTTTGATTATTGGAGCTAGCGGCCTTGTTGGCCTAAATATTCTCGCTACACTCATTAATTTTACAAGAAAATTTAACTCTGATTTATCAATTCATTGTATTAGTAAATCTAAATCATTAGAAAAATTTCTTAAGACTATAAATCGAAAAAATTTATCTTTTTTTAATATTGATATTACTAAAAAAAAATTACACCAGAAATATGATTTAATAATTTTTTGCGCAGGGTACTCTTCTCCACATACTTTTACTAGAGATAAAAATACTTTACTAGTACCATCAGTTGGTTTGAATAACACTTTTCAAAATCTTAAAAAAAATGGGAAGTTGATATATTTTAGTTCATCTGAAGTTTATAATGGTCTTGAGTCAAATTTTACTGAAAAAAAATCTGGAGACACAAATTTTGATGACGCTAGGGCTACATATATTAATGGTAAAAAATTTGGAGAAACATTATCTTATAATAAGATTAAAGAAGGATATTCAGTTTTAATTTTAAGATTATCCCTTGCGTACGGACCAGGAGCTGGGGTAGATGATAAAAGAGTTCTAAATGATTTTATTTTGAAAGCCTTAAAAAATGATAAAATTAAAATGTTAGATCAAGGACACAATATTAGAAAATATATATTTATTAGTGATGTTATAATTTACTTATTTAAATTGATTTCTAAAAATAAAATTGGTGCTTTTAACATTAGTGGAAAATCTAAAACATCAATTTTGGATTTAGCAAAAATGATATCTGAAAGAACAAATGCTAATTTAATCTTACCAAAAAAAAATCAACCTATCCCTGGAGCTCCCAAGATTGTAAATATTAGTATTAAAAAATTGAATAAAGTATATAAGTTGAATCTATTAAATTTTAAAGATGGTCTAGATAAAACAATTAAATGGTACAAATTTTTGCTAAAAAAATAAAAAAAAATTATTTATTTAGTATAATTACACCTACATATAATCGTCCTCTTAAACTTAAAAAACAATATCTAAATTTAAAAAAAATAAAAAGAAAACAACTTATAGAGTGGATTTTAGTTGTAGAAAAACAAGACTTTGAAACTATAAAAATTATCAAGACATTTAAAAATATTAAAAAGAGAATGGTCTTTAATACTGGTGGTTTAAATAAAGCTTTTACAAATGGAGCAAAAAAAGCCTCAGGTAAATATTTGAGCTTTTTAGGTGATGATGATAAATTAAGCACAAATTCATTAGCTTTATTAGAAAAAATAATAATAAAAAAAAATCCTGATTGGATTATTGGTCAATCTTGTTACACAAATAATAATAAAAAGATTAGAAACAATATTACAAGGATTAAAAACTTTTTACTTAAATATTACAGTAGAAATATTCTAATGATTGTAGATTTTATAATGACTCCATCATCATTTGCTAAAAAAGAAATTTTTGAGAAATCAAATTATTTTGATCCTACTCACTGGTATGGAAATGATTATGTTTGTTGGATTAAGTTTTCAAAAATTTGTGAGCCAATTGTTTTAAACAAAATAATTTCATATGTTCACTATGATGATGATACTAAGTCTGGTTCATATGATTACATGAGATTTATAATGCTTTATTATAATATATCAAAAGAAACTAATAACTATGTTATTAAATTGTTTCAATTTTTAACTATATCATATATTTTATTTCATAATTTTGTTTTTAAAAAATTAAAAAAACTATTCAAATAAATGTTTTCATTTAAAGTTACAGCAGATAAAAATTTAAATAAAATTAAAATTATTAAAAATGATATATTTAGAGATTTAAGAGGAGATTTATTTACTATTATTAATTATCAAATACAAAAAGATCTCATAAAAAAAAAATTCAATAATTATTTTGATAAAATAGCGATTAGAAAAAAAAATACTCTTACAGGAATACATTTTGATAACAAATCTTGGAAATTAATCACATGTGTTAATGGAGTTATTTTGGTTATTCTTGTTGACTGTAATAGAAAATCGAAAACATACTTAAAATACACTCAAATTATTTTAAATACTAAAAACAAGTCAATCCTAGTGCCTCCAGGTTATGGTGTATCATATTTGTGCAGATCAAAAGAGTCGTTTATATTTTACAAATATCTATTTAATGGAAAATATATTGACGCTGACAAACAATCTACTTTAAGCTGGAGAGATAAAAGAATAAATATTAAGTGGCCTATTAAGAAACCAATTCTTTCAAAGAGAGATAATATTTAATGATTACTTGTAAAAAATAATGAAAAAAAAAATTGCATTTATAACAGGTATAAATGGGCAAGATGGTTCATATCTAGCAAATTATTTATTAAGAAAGAGATATATTGTTTATGGATTATCAAGAAGAACTTCTAATTATAAATTTCAAAGATTAAAATATTTAAGAATTTTTAATAAAATAAAAATAATTTATGGAGATATTACTGAGTACGAGTTTTTTTCAAATATTGTTAAAAAAATAAAACCTGATTTACTTTTTAATCTTGCTGCTCAAAGTTTTGTAGATTATTCTTTTGATAATAAATTTACTACTTATGAAGTTAATACAAAAGCAGTGTACAATATTCTTGAAACAATAAAAAATTTTTCAAAAAATACTAAATTTTATCAAGCATCTACGTCTGAGATGTTTGGGAATTCAAAAGAAAAATTTCAAGATGAAAACACTGAATTTAACCCTATAAGTCCTTATGCTATATCTAAAGTAAGTGCTCATGACCTAGTAAGAATTTACAGAAACAGTTTTGGAATCCATGCAACCTCAGGAATATTATTTAATCATGAAAGTCCATTGCGAGGTCCTGAGTTTGTGACTAAAAAAATAATTTCCAGTTTAGTAAGAATAAAATTTAAAAATGATAGACCAGTTAAATTAGGAAATTTAAGTTCTTATAGAGATTGGGGTTATGTTGAAGATTATGTTGAAGCAATCTACAAAATAATTAATTGCTCTAAAGCTGATGATTTTGTGATTGGCACTGGAAATACAACATCAATTATGAATTTTTTTAAATTAGCTTGTAAAGAAATTGGTTTTGATCCTGTTTTTAAAAATGGTCGTAAATATAAATATTGCATTGATAAAAAAAGTAAAAAGAAAATAATGCAAATTAATAAAAAATTTTTTAGAGATAAAGAACTCCATTACTTAAAAGCTAAAATAAGTAAAGCTAATAACATTTTAAAATGGAAACCTAAAACTAATTTAAAAAAATTAATAAAAATAATGGTTGCTTATGAGATTGAAAAAATCAAAAATCCTCATGATGAAAACTTTTATTAATTTAGATTTAATTTAAAGAGAACTTTAAAAACTTTTTTAAACTAGTAATGCTGTATGATTTTTAATAAAACATGTCTAATTTTTTTAAGATAACTCTTTAATAAACTTAAATGTTTGTCTAGAGCAAATTTTCCAATCAAATTTTTTTGAGATTTTTAGTAAATTTTTGGTATTTCTATGTTTTGTTTTAGAGTTTGTAATATAAATTTTAATTGAGTCTGCTATATCATCTGGATTATCTGGATCAAAATATATTGTATTTTTTTTTAATATTTCTTTATAAACAGGATAATTACTACAGATTATTGGTAACGATGATGCAATTGTCTCTAATATAATTAATCCAAAAGCTTCACATTTAGATGGGTAAACTTGTAAATCAAATTTTGGGTAAATTTTAATCAATTTTTCATTTTTTTTAAAATTTTTAATAATTATTAAATCTTTAAATTTTGAATTTACTTTTTTAATGAATTTATACAAATCAGAATTAAGAAAATTTTTTTTTTTATCTAAACCCAACAATGTTAGAGAAACATTAATATTTTTTTTTTTTAAATTATAGCATGCTTCTACCAAGTTTAATTGATTTTTATATTTTTCATACTTTGAAACATATAAAATTTTAAATTTCTTATTATTTGTTTTTTTTTTAAATTCTCTAAAAAAATTTTTTTGCACACCATGAGGAATAACTTTAAAGTGGATTTTTTTTTTACCCAAGAACTTTTTAGAATATTTTGATAATAATATAATTCCATCAGATCTTGAGATCGAAAACCTATATAATAAATTAAGTAAATAATTTTTTATAATCAAAAATAATTTTTCCTGCAAAAAAATTTTTGTTTCTAATGGAAGTATATTCTGTATCAACAATATAACTCTAATTTTCTTAATAAAAAAAAAATATCCACCTAAAACAAATAGCTTTGAGCATCTATTTTTCTTTAAACACAAATTAATAAAAAAAAATTGCCAAATTAATCTAAAAAAAGTCCCTTTATTGAGAAAAAAATTTGAAATATATCTTACTTTTTTATTATTTATTCTAAGCTTATTAATAACATTATTTGAAGATGCCACATAGATTATTTCTTTTTCTTTAGTCTTATAGTTTTTAAGTAATTCTTTTAAGTGAGTATAACCACCACTATCAGGTATAATATTTGTTGCATCTATTAGTATATTCATCTTATTTTTCTAAAAATTTTATACATTTAAAATATAAGAATAAAATAATAAACATTTTGAAACTAGCAACATAATCTAAAGATAAACCTGATAGTAGTAGAAAAAAAATCATATAAAATTTTATTCTCAAGGAAAGAATTAACAAAACTAATACTCCAATAATACCATTTGCAAATAAAATTCTAATTATAAATGACTCATAATAGATACTCGTGTACCCTGTCCCAAATATGTTTGTATAAATATTTGTATTAAATGAATTAGCCCAATCACTCCATGCTGTTAATCTATAAGCCCATGAATAATATTCATTAGGAAGTATACTTAAATCTTGAAGCATATTTTGATTAAAAAAAACTAACCTAAGAAAAGACTCAAGTAAGACAAAAATATCTAAACTTAAAAACTTTAAGGTTAAAAAATAAAATCCAACTGAAAGTAAAATTAAAAAAATTAGGTGTAAAAAATTAATTTTTAATTTACCTACATATAAAAAGAAAACTGATAGAAAAAAAGGAATTATAACACCTCTGGTACCTGCTAAAAATAAAATTATTATTGTTAAAATAAGATAAATATTAATTTTCTTTTTATCATTTTGATAAATTATAAAATATAATACTGATGTAATAAAACTTAATTCCCAACTCCCAGAAAATATTCCAACTGAACCCCATAGACCATAGTCTGGTGCATGATATCCTCTTGAGCTAATAAATCCTACTACATCAAAATATTGTAGTAAGCTTACTGCAAAATTAATTATTAATAATAATTTAAAAAATTTTATTATTTTTTTATAATCCAATTTAGAATTGGAAAAAAAAATTACAAATATAATGTATTCAATAAATCTACCAAATACTAACAAATCTGGAGATATGCTATTTATAAATCCTACCGTATAAGATAAAATAATAAATGAACAAAAAAGTAAAAATTTATAATCATCACTAAATTTGTAATTTTTTGGATTATTCAAAATTAATCCAAGCAATAGTAAACTTATAAAATTTTCAACTCTAATACCTTGCCAATAATCACCGATGGATATCAAATTAATCTTGGGAATTATTAATAAAAATATAATTAAATATGATGCTAAAATTATTTTGTTTTGTGGAGAGTATGTGGTAGGTATCATTAAAGTTTATTTATGAAAAATGCAAATCAAAATAAAGTCCACAGCGTTCATGATTTTATTATATTTTTAAAAGCCAAAATAGCAATTATAATAATAACAACAGGGTTATTATCTTCATTAGCAGTTTATACTCAAGTGGATTATGTGGATTATTGGGATGTAAAATTATCAAGAACTGTTAATAGAGTTGTAGTGATGGAAACAATGATGATTTTAGAAAAAACTGGATCTCAAATTGAAGTTATTAAAAGGTCATTGGCGTCAGTCTTAGTAGAGTTTGAAAAATTTGGTAGTGATACTCAAGATGTAAAGCGTATAAAGACATTTATTCAGAAATTTAGTAACGTTTCTTCTCATTCTCCAGTTAATTTTTTTTCGGAGATTAATAAATTCGTAAACTCATTAATGGTTAATGTTCTATCAAATCAAAACATCAAATATGAAGGAATAGTAGATAGCAATAGAACTGAAGATGTATTTAAAAAACAAAATATTAAATTAATTATTTCATCTAATGATATTATCAATGAAGATGATTTAAGAAAAAAATTAAATAGTTTTTTTAATGATGTATTAGATAAGTCAGAACAAATTATAAAAATGCAAAATCATATTAATGATGAAAACTACAGTTTTAGAGCTTATAATTTTAATATTGAAGAGATAACAAGAGTTGAAGGTTATGATTATGTTAAAGTTATAAAAATTGTATCAATGATCCTTATCTCTTGCATTTTTTTTCTTTATGTCTTTCATATAAGAAAACTGATTAAATTATTTTAATCATATTAATATGAATTAAATTTAAGAATAATAATATCTATAAAATTACTAAATAAACATTTTAAAAAGTACAAATTTAAATTAAATAATTATAATTATTTCTATAAAAAAAATTCAATATATTTTTTATTTTAAATTTTCAATAAAATTTTTTAGTAATTTACATGATTCGATGTTAGGGTTTTCATAATATTTTTTTTGATAATTTAAAATTTTTTTATTAAATTTTTTTAAATAAAATTTTTTATCTTTTATACATTTATCAATATAAAAGATAAAAGATTTATAATCTTTAGCTTCAAATCCTATAAGATTTTTTTTATAATCTTCTAAAAACCCTTTATAATTATTGTATTTTTTAAAATCTGGCATATAAAATATTTGAGGTTTTTTTAGAATGGCAAATTCAGTTGATGAGGCGGAATAGTCATTGATTAAAATTGTTACATTTTTCATAAAAGAAGTTGGGTCATAAAACGGATACTTAAAGTGATCAATAAAAATAATCCTAGAGTAATTTTTGGGCTTGTTATTATAATTTTGTATTGAGTGATGAGAAAAGAAAAAATACAAATCGTTATCTTCTAAATAATCATTAAATTTCAAATAATTCATATCTTTCATATAACCTAAAGGAAAATTAAAATTATATGGTCTCCATGTTGGTGTGTATAATATTATTTTTGGATTTTTTTTTGTAATAGACGTTAAATATTCAAATGTTTTGTCTTTTCTTTTACTTTTTAAAAATTCCACTCTAGGGAATCCAAAATTTAAACAACTAACTTTTTTTAATTTAAAATTTTTTATAAAATTATTTATCATAAAATTTGATGTAAAATTAATGTAATTAAAGCTTTGATGATTTTCTCTTTCTATCTTTTTAATTTGATGATTTTTTTTTGAATAGGGTAATGATTTTGGACCAAATCCATGATATAGTGATATTTTAATAATTTTTAAATCATGCGATATAAGTTCTAGTGGATCAAAAAATTTTACTCCTGAGTCTATAACAATTTTAGCTTTAAGAGTTACAAAGAAAAACTTTAAAAAATTTTCATTAAAATTTATATATTTAAAATTATTTTTTTTTAAATATTCAGATATTTTTTTTGATGAAGTGTTCCAGTAACAATTCTTTGATCTATTTTTGACAAAATATTCATATAAATATTTTGAATTATCGCAATATAATTTGGGATGATGACATTGTATAATGATATATTCTTTTTTAATAAAAAAAATTATTTTCATTATTGTAACAATAAATTGAAAAATTTTTTTCATTATTTAAATATTAAAGATAATTTTTTTTTACTTTGTTTTTTTTTAATTTATAGATCAATAAAAAATACAAGCAAAACTGTAGAATAAAAATTATAATTTTATGATTAGTAAATTGAGAAATAACCAATGGTATAAAAATTAATCCGTTTGTAATTAACGAAGTTGTTAAATTATTAAAATCTTTCATCAAAAAATGATGTATATGATTTGTATCAGCACTTAGTGGGTTTTTTTTTTTGATAATTCGCTCAAAAAAAAGTCTGAATAATTCAATAGATGGAATAGATATTAAAATCAATATTTCTTCAGTTGTTAATAGATTTGAATTTGCTTGGTTTAATTTTATTAAAATAATTGAAATTAAATAACCAAGAAAATAAGTACCAGAATTCCCTAAAAAACATTTACCTTTAAAATTTAAAAACAAGAAAAATATACTTGGTATAATTAAAAAAATAACAAAATTTTGTTCCTTAAAAATTAAAAAAACAAACAATAAAAATAAATATAAAGGAGTTTGAATATTAATACCATCATACATATTTAATGCATTCATAAAATAAAATATCGAAATAATTGAAAAAAAAATTCCCATTTCATTTAAGAGAATTTTAAAATTTAAAAATTCAAAATTTAAGAAACTAATTATTATATTTCGATCAATTAGACTGAATATTATCAATGAAATAAAAATAATTAATTTTTTTAATGCAGATAAATTTACCTTATCATCTATAACACCAACAATAAAAATTAGAGATGATATAAAAAAAAAACTAAAATATTTTTTGAGTCCATTTAGAAAATTAATTTTATATTTATCTAAAAAATCATCAAAAATAATTAAGTACGATAAAAATAAAATAAGATTTATTAAATATAAAAACCCTCCTATAGCTGCAACTTTTTTTTTATGGATTTTTCTATTATCGTTTGGGACATCAAAAATATTAATTCGCAAAGAAATTTTTTTAAAAAATAAACAGAAGGTAAGATTTATTATTACACTTATAAAAATAAAGTTTATCATTAATTTAATTATTTAATTTTCATATTTGAAATCATAATTCCTACGGGTAAAATATATATCATAGACAGATAATTATTAAAAAAATTACCCGAAGGTGCAAATGGGAAAAAGTTTATTAGTAAACATATAAAAACTGTGCGGTGAAAGTATACTTCATATTTATTAACTGATAAATTTTTAAATAAACCAATTAACACATATAAAAAAAAAGAAATTAAGAATATAAAGCCAACTATTCCTGTTTCAGACAAAACTTGAATATAAATGTTGTGAGGATGTGTTGAGCAACTTAAGTACCAATATGGGAATTGAGTTTTAAAACGATCTTTTTTATATTTATCGTCATCACACAAATATCTGAAAGTTTTTACACCAGAACCAAAAATAGGTTGCTCTAAAAAAATGTTAACCGCTGTCAGATAATGTGCATGATGCACTTTACTAAAAATGTATTTACCACTATCGGAATTTTTTAAAGCTTCAGTAATAATTCTCTCTTTAATGTGCAAATTAGATAATATAGAAATTATAGTTAATGAAATTAATGATAAAACTAAAATAAGTTTATATATTTTTTTTAAATCAATGAAAAATAAAAGTAATATTAATGAAATAATATGTAAAATAATTGCCGTTCGTTCTGCGGTAATCAATATTGTAAAGCTCACTATTAACGTAAATATTATGACATAAAATAAAAAATACTTTTTTTTATTAAAAAATAAAAAAGAAAATCCTATAAGTATTGGAAAAAGCCTTGATAAAAAACTACCTAAAATTAATTCTTCTTTGAACATTCCGCTAATTCTTAGGGGGCTAATTTGTGGCTCGAAACCAAAAAAATTTTTTCCTGTTAAATATTGAAAGTTGGCATCAATACACAATATCAAAAATGTAAATAATAAACCTATGCAAAAATAATATTTAGTTTTTGGATAATATTCAAAAAGATAACTAATTATACAAACAAAAATTATAAACCTTAAATAAGTAGTTGAAGATTTAAGTGATACTGAAATCATTTCTGAAAAAAAAGAACTAATTACAAGATATAAAAAAAACGAAAAAAATAATTTAATAAACAAATTTTTTTTTAAAGAATTTAAAAAATGTTTATTATGAAATACTAAAAATAAGATAGATGAAATAGAAATAATTAAATCAGGAATAAACGGTCCAGAAACCAATGTTAAAGGGAATATAATAACGAAAAAGTTAATAAAAAAAATTTTTTTACTATTGTTATTTAATAAACTTATCTCCATTTTTTTTCTGTAGCATTAAGATAGCTAATAATCAACCGTGGTATTTTGCTAGAGAAATTTTTAACATTATAATCATTTACTAATTTTAAATTTGTATTATCGTTTTGTAATATTCTGATTGCAGCTATAATTTTTTTTTTATTCACACCAACCATCATAACTGAACCTTCGTTCATTCCCTCAAGTCTTTCAGTGTAATCTCTTAAGTTAAGTGCATTAAAATTTAAAATTGAACTTTCTTCAACAATTGTTCCACTATCAGATAAAGTGACAAATGAATTCTTTTGCAACTTACTATAATCTGTAAAACTTAATGGTTTTGAAAAAAGAATTGCAGAACTTTTTTTAATTTTAAATTTTTTTAAATTTTTTTCTGTTCTTTGGTGAGTTGAAAAGAGAATTTTTTTTTTGAAAATTTTTGATAAGTTTTCTAAAATCTTAATAAAATTAGATAGATTATCTTTATTCTCTACATTCTCTTCTCTATGCATTGAAACTAAGATGTAATTTTTTTCAATTAATCTTAATTTTTGTAAAATTTTTGATTTGTTGATTTTACTATCAAAATGATTAAGAATTTCTAGCATTGGGCTTCCAACCTTAATGATTTTATCTCCAGGAATCCCCTCCTTAATTAGGTAATCTTTTGCAATTTGGGTATATGTTAAATTAATATCAGATGTATGATCAACTAATTTTCTATTCAATTCTTCTGGTGTATCTCTATTAAAACACCTATTGCCAGCTTCAATATGAAATATGGGAATTTTTTTTTTATTTGCAACTATTGCTGCTAGTGAGCTGTTTGTGTCTCCTAAGATAATAACTGCATCAGGTTTTATTTTTTCACAAATTAAATCAAATTTAACAAAAATTTTAGCTATGGTGTTTATTGAATTTTTTGATTTCGAACTTAAAAAATAATCTGGTTTTCTAATATTAAGATCTTTAAAAAAAATTTGATTTAATTCATAATCATAATTTTGACCTGAGTGTACTAAATAATGATCAAAAAAATTATCTAGTTTTTTTATAGTTAAAGATAATTTGATTATTTCAGGTCTTGTTCCAACCAATGTTAAAATCTTATACATTAAAAAGATCTCTTGATAGTCTTGCTGTCTTAAGTTTAGAAGCTATTTCACTAATATTCATTATTTTTGTATTATTAGAATTATACGACTCTAGTTTTTTATATTTTTTTCCTTTGGAAAAGTACTTACTATAATTTAAATCTCTAGTATCAGGTCTTATCCTAAAAAAATTTTTACTTTCAATAGCAGATCTCATCTCTTCTTGTGAAACTAGTGTTTCGTGAGTTTTTTCTCCATGTCTTGTGCCAACAATCTTAATTTTAGCTTTTTTATTAATTATTTTTTCTAAAGCATGCACAAGATTAATCATGGTACAAGCTGGTGCTTTTCTAACAAAAAGGTCACCTTGTTCACCATTATTAAATGCGTACAAAACTAATTCTATTGCTTCATCAACATCCATAAGAAACCTTGTCATGTAAGGATCAGTTAAGGTTACATATTCATTATTTAAAATTTGTTTAGTAAACAATGGCACAACGGATCCTCTCGAAGCTATTATATTACCATATCGTGTTGCACATAACTTCGTATCGTTATTATTTAAGAATCTAGACTTAGCAATTAAATTTTTCTCCATCAAAGATTTTGATAAACCCATTACGTTTATTGGATAAACTGCTTTATCAGTACTTAACATTATTACTTTTTTAACATTATTTTTAATAGCTACATCTAAAAGATTGTTAGATCCTAAAATATTTGTCTTTACTGCCTCCAATGGAAAAAATTCACATGATGGAACTTGTTTAAGAGCAGCAGCATGAAATATAAAATTACAATTCTGTGTTGCTAGATCCAAACTATCCTTATCTCTAACATCACCAATAAAGAATTTTATTTTACTATTGTTAAATTTTTTTCTAAGATCATCTTGTTTTTTTTCATCTCTACTTAATATTCTTATTTCTTTAAATATATTTTTTTTTGCATACTTATTGAGTAAACTTTCACCGAAGGATCCTGTTCCACCAGTTATTAAAATTGTTTTGTTTTTAAAATTTTTCATTTTTATATTTTATAAGTTAAATACATTTCATTTATCATTTTTTTCCAAGAAGGACACTTATAACCTGTAATTTTTCGAAACTTTTGTGAATTTAGAGTTCTATTAATTTTGATCTTTATGCATTTTTTAATTTTAATATCTTTTTTAAATTCTTTCTTGATCAGATTTAAAAGCATAAATTTGGTTATATATTTTGACGAAACATTAAGAATATTATTATATATATTGTCATTTAAAATATATTTTTTGATTATTTTTGAAAATTCATAGGTTGTTAAACCAGAGAAAAAAACTTTATCAAAACCTTTTATTTCTTTTTGTTGTAATAAAAACCACTCTAAAAGACTATATTTCTTTTTTCCTTTTTCGGGTCCAATAATAGAAGTTCTTAATGTAACGGTATTTAGATTTTTTATTTCTCCAAGGTTCTTTGATAATCCATATAAGTCTTTTGCATCTTTATAATCATTATCAGAGTAATTTCCTTTATTACCAGAAAAAACACAATCGGTGCCTATATGAATTAATTTAAAATTAAATATCAAAGCTAATTGAGACAGTAATAATGGAAATTGAGCGTTGATTTCATATGCTTTATTAATATTTATATGTTTTTGTTTAATCCAACCAATACAGTTAATTACATAATCTGGATTGATAGATTGAATTTTATTTATTAAATTATCTTTATTTTCAATATTAATTTTAATTGAATTAAATTTTTTTTTTCTATTCATTTCAAATATTTTAAACCTTCTATCTTTTAAAAATAAATCGCTCATCTGACTTCCAAGCATGCCTGTTGTGCCAAAAATTAAGACTTTATATTTTTTCATTTTTTTAGAATTTTATAGAAATCTTTAGTTAATTTATTAATTTCAAAATTCTTAATAAAAAAATTATACCCTCTTAAAGACATTTTATCCAAAACATTTTTTTTTTTTCGGGAAATAGAAATTATTTTTTTTGAAATTATTTTATTGCTCATTTTATAAAGATCCAAACCACATTGATTATTAATAATAATTTTTTGCGTTTCACCACCACAGAAAGATAAAATAGGTTTTTTCGCAGATAAATAGTTTTGAAGTTTTGATGGAATTGTCATATTCAAATATTTTTTTTCTCTCAAAGATATTAATAAACAATCAGCCTCATTATAACATTTATGAATTTTTTTAAAATCTATATTATTGTATAGTTTAATATTTCTAATTTTCTCATTTGCAATTTTTTCTTTTAACCAATCATATTTATTTCCCCCTCCAACGATTTGAAAAATTATTTTATAACGAATTAAGAGTTTTGAAATTTCAATTATTTTTTCCAAATTTTGAGCTTCACCTAAGTTTCCAGCATATAGGATTTTAAAAATATTTTTTTTGTTTATTCTTTTGTTTATTCTTTTTGACATGTCAATTGAAGGATTTGGAAAATAAATCACTTTTTTTTTAGTTTTTTTTTTTATTTCTGTTTGAAAACTTTTAGATTGAGCCAAAATTAGATCAGAAAAGTCATATATTATCTTAATAAAAAAATTTACTAATGATAAAAAAAAAGTCTTTTTGACATATCCAGTTTCTGCCAAGATTTCTGGCCATAAATCTTGTACCCAAATAATTAGTTTTGATTTTTTTAAATATTTTAAAAATATTCCTATGAATGCCTGAGGAACTGGTGAATTTGCAAATACAATAATATGATCAAAATTTTTTTTTTTTAATAAAAATGGACTAAGAAAAATTCCCATTAAAATGAAAGAGAGATAATTTAAAATTACTGACATTTTGCTATTTTTGATTCTTCTAAAAACTGGCACTCTAAAAATGCTATAGCCACTTGGGTGCTTATCGTGAATTTTTTTAAAAAAATTTTTTTCATAACCCTTATAAATTTTACCTTCTGGATAATTAGGAAATCCTGTTAGTACAGTTATTTCAACTTTTTTATCTTTATGAAGATTGTCTACCAAATGATTTATTGGAAAATGTTCAGGCCAATAGCCTTGGCTGATTATAAGAATCTTTTTTTTAAAATTCACTTTTTGATAAAATATTAATAATAGTATTAAGATTAATTATAATATAAATACATTTTTAAAAAAAAAAATTTAAAAATAAAATTTTTTTCAATTAACTTTACTTCTAATTCAAATTTATTCTTGTATTTATTGAATTATATAAAATCTGTACCAATCAATTTATATAATTTTCCATTAAAAGCTAATTTAAATTTGGCAACACTTAAATTGTAATCAATATCAATACCACCTAGATCTAAAAAGCTATAATTTTTTTTTTTTAAATATTTAATCATTTGCCATAATAAAACTTGATTACCATAATTTTTTTTACCAATACTTGAATTATAGCTCATCAAATACGTTGCAGTATTTCCATGGCAATAAAAAATTATACCTGAGCATAAATCCCCATTTTTACTCGCACAAAATGAAATTAAATTTTGTGAATTTAATGATCTTATTAATTTTTGATTTAATGTTTTAAATTTTTTTTTATTTGAAGATGAAAAATATTTTTCACAAATCCATCTATAGTTTTTTTTTTGGTTCTCAATTAGTATTTCTATTAATTTTTCACCTTTTTTAATTTCACTTTTTAGTGAACTTTTAAAATTATTGAATATTGTAAGATCATCATCTTTTAGATTAATTTGAGAAGAACACCAAAACGGAAATTTAAAAAATGAAAGTTTATTATTCAAATCAAAAACTAAATTTTCTTTAGTAAATTCAAGTTCTGGTTTTATCAAAATAAATGATAAAAAGTCTTTTTTTAATTCAGATAAAATTTTTTTAACAATAATTTTTTTATTATGATTGTTTATATTTTTTTTTAATATAGGTCCTCTATTAATAAAAATCACTTTAATCCAAAAAAATCGGTAAAAAATAGCTTGATATAAACCAAGTAAATTATTTTTATCTTCATAAATTAAAAACCTTTTAGTTTTAGCAAACAAATTTTTTTCTTTAAAATTACCAAATTCCCATGTTTGCAATATATTAAATTGAAATTTATCGGTTAAAAACTCCCACTGTTTTTGATTTTTACATTCTTTGAATTCTATTAAAGGAAAATTATTTGTATCATTTTCATTCGAAATTTTATCTAAAGAAATCTTATTTAATGGTAAAAAAATTAGATTTTGTCTCAAAAAAAATGCTTTAGTGTCTTCACTAATTTTTTCACTTAAATCTGGCCATGATTGAACTGCTATACCTAATTTCTTAAGTGAATTAAAAATTTTTAATACTTTGTTTTTTGGTTTAATTATTAAAAAATAAGGATCATACTCAATATTAGATAAAATTTCATAATCATTTTTATTTAATACTTTTTCCAAAAGTATTTCAGACATTAAATGACATCTTTTTCTATAATCAGATAAATTCATCACCTTATTAGAAAAAAAAGATAGAAGTTTATAAGATATAAAATCAATATTGGGATGTGAATACTTTTTTTGAATATAGTTGTTTATATTAAAATCTTTAATTTTTTCCGTGGTAAATTTCTTATATAAATTGTCATAAAAGATATTAAGTATCATTCGAAAATTATTATTATAAATTTTAATATTGTTGCTATTTATAAATTGACTCAAAATTTCTATCCAACTATCCTCATTTCCAAAATTTGTTAATTCTTCATTGTTAAATTTTTTTTCATTTAAAATTAATAAAGCACCATTAATGCTGGGAAAAAATTTATGTTGACTAAAGATAACAAAATGTCCATAATTTCCTATATTTCCATTTTTTTTTAAACAGTGAGTTGCATCTTCTATAAACCAAATTTTTTTTGCTAAACAATAATCACTCAGTTTATTAAAATCAAATTCTTTACCAAAGTAATGTGCTGCAATTATTACATCTGGTTTAATTGATGATTGAATAGATTGAAAATCTGGTTCTAAGTTTTCATTTATTGAATAAAAAATAACTTTTGTACCTAAAATTTTTAATAAACTAAGTGAATAATTACAATAATAATCTGGGACTAGAAAAATAGGTCTTTTATTTTTAAAACTCTTTAGCCATATGCCAATTAATAAAATTGACCACGAAGATTTTGAAAGTATTAAAGATTTCTGATATTTATTTTTTTTCCAAACAGATAGATCTGGTTTTTTAAAATAAAAAAGAGCTCTAATTATATCGATGATATTTAATCTTTTTCTAAAATGTATCACTTAAATAAATTAATAAAAAATTTGTTTATTATAATAATATTAAACTTTTTGTGCTTAGACCTCTATAAAAATTAATCAACTTTTATTTTTTTTAATAGCATAATATAATTTTGTATCGTACTCTGTAAGCTGCCTAAGTAATTCCATCTCTTTCAAAGAAATATTTGGATATCTAGAATTAGAAACTTTATTTTTATGTAAATTGAAGAACTTAGTCATATCTAAAACTAATTTAAAATTTTTTCTAAAGTCTTTTAAATTTTTTTTCATATCATCTATAAAAAAAATGAAATTTAATTTTTTTAGATTTGCTAATGAGTCTAAAAAATATTCGTTATTAATTTTCATTGATCTGTTAGTAAATATATTATTTGAAGAAAAAAAACGTACATAATAATTATCTAATCCTTGAGATAATCTTTCTTCTAAAAATTTTTCTAAACTAATATATTTATCACCATTTTTCTCAAAATCATTTTTATTTCTATAATAATTTGAGAGGTATCTGTTTTTAGGATCTCTAATACTTGTAAAATAAAAATAATTTTTTACTGATCCTTCTCTGAAAGCAAATTCATAAGGAAAATGACCAAAAATTAAAAAATATTCATTCCACTCTTTAGATGCAAAATTAAATTTTTTGTAATCTTCATGATTATTTATTTTATAATTTCTTAGACCAAAGTTAATTTTAAAGAAATAATCAACAGTATTTCCCCCGCTTTGAGCTGGATGTATAAAAATAAATTTATCAAATTTTTTTTTAGAAAGCTGGTAATTTGGATAAACAAGAACTGTGTATAATTTATGAATAATTTTTTTAAACATGTTTATCAAGACTTAATAAATATTTTCTATTTTTATAATAATATAAATCTGAATATCCACTTAAAAATGAATTAACTAAATCTATTGAGTAATGAGGACTTAACTCATCTCTAAGAAGTATTTTATGAGACTCCATTAAAAAATTATCCCCTCTAACTCCAGAAAATATATTTTTATAATTTTTTTTAAGAATTGTTAAAACATTTTTATTAATACTTCCAATATCTCCATATGTATAAGCAAAATAGTCAACAGGACATGATAATAAATTTTCTAATTTTTTTTTAGACTCACAAATTTCAAATTCTAATTCTTTTACATTTTTAATTTTTGTAAGTTTTTTATGATTAACTGTATGAGATCCAATCACATGATTGTTAGATTTTAAATTCATTAAATCTTCATTATTCATATTATTTACTTCTTTATATCTATCTAGATTGTCTTTAATGTTTTTATCTATATACTTGAAAACAAATTCTTTTGCTTCTTTTTGATCTTTACAATTTAAAAAGTTTGTTACTACAAAAAAAATTGCTTTAATATTATGCTTATTTAATATTTTATCTGCAAAAATTTTTTGAGATTTATATCCGTCATCAAAAGTTAATAGTAAATAATTTTTATTAATTCTATTATTCAGCTCATTTAATTTTAATGGGTCAATAAATTCCCAATTTTTTTTAAGATTTATTAAAATTTTTTCTAGTTTATCAAAATCATTATACAAAATATCATGAACATTTAATATTCTGAATCTTGATTTATTTCTAACATATCCTCCAAAAACTTTAAAAATATTAGCCAGTATAAAATGATTAAGCTTCATGCTAAAAAAACTTTCTAATTAAAAATTTCATTGAAAAAGTTGGATTTAATAAACACAGACTTAATACAGATAGTACTGTTTTAATAATAGATTTATTTTTTTTAAAATTATCGAATAAGTTTAATAATTTTATTTTTTTTTCAAAATATTCCCATAATTTTTCGTTATTTTCAAAATTTTGAATTTCAAAAACATGGTATTTTAACAGAGATTTAAAACTATTTAAATGTTTATTATGATTTTGAGAAATTCCTTCATTATGTACTATGTATGTACTCAAAACATCATCTATAAAAAAAAAATTTGCTTTTTTTTTAGCACACAACATCCACAAATCATAATCTTCTACTGAAACAAATTTTTTTGACTCATTAAATTTTAAATTATTTTTAGATAAAAATTTTTTACTAATCATAGTTGCTGATGTAGATAATCTATTTCCATTAATTAATAATTTTTTATAAAAATTTTTTTGGAAAGGTCCATATTTTACGATTTTTTTTCTACCAAATTTAAGTATATATTCGTTATGACAAAGTATATCAAATTTACTTTGTTTTATTGATTGAGCTAAAATTTTTAGCTTATTTGGATCCCATAAATCATCTGAATCTAAAAAGCATATCCACTCAGAAATTGATTTATTAATACCATAATTTCTAGGTTTTGCTGGGCCGCCACTTCTTTTAATTTTAAAAACTTTAATTCGAGAATCAGAGATTTGTTTTACTTTACTAACTGTATTATCATTTGAACCGTCATCAACTACAATTATCTCAAAATTTTTATACTTTTGCCTTAATACACTATTAATAGTGTAATTTATTGTTTTTGAACTATTGTAAGTTGGAATAACTACTGAAAATTTTGAATTATTCATTTAGAAAATTTTTTTTAACCTTTTTCCTTTAAATATTTGTTTTTTAGATTTACTTAAAGAAGATTTATTTTTTTTCTTTAAATTAATTAATAGTTGGTTTTTATTTCGTGATACTGCCAAAAAATTAAGTAAATTAGATTTTTTAATGTCATTAGCACTTAAGCCTAAATCATGAGGTTCATAAATATGATAAGGTACATCATTAATTGTCGCTTCGTATATTGATGTTGAACATTGACCAATAACATATTTTGCATCTTTTAATAAATTTTGTAAGTCACCTTTTTTAATTATTATATTTTTTAGATTATTTTTTTTAATAAAATTTTTATAAATTTCTTCATCTTGATCGATGTCATAATTTCCTTTTTTTAATTTTAATATTATTTTTTTTTCTCCTAAATGATTCAATACCTTAAGAATATTAATTGTATGATAAAAACACTTATCTGAATGAGCTGAAACTTTTGATGAATAATGATGTAATGGTAAAACAATTACATAATTTTCTGAATCAGTTGATTTAGGGTTATTTTTTTTTAAATATGAATCTGATAAAATAATATCCTTTTTCTTAATATTGTGATTTTCTAATAATATTTTATTTTCATTTCCCCAAGCGATAATTTTATCAAAAAAATAATTTTTATTAAATTCACCCGGATTGTAATTAGTAAGAACCCCATCAATCGCAATTGCGGTTTTTATCTTGTTAATTTTTGCTAATTCTAAACCGATAGCATAATCAAAGTTAAGAACACCAGGAAAAATTATAGCCTTTGGTTTATAATATTCAAATAATTCATTATATATAGCTAAGGTTCTTAAAATATTTTTTTGTTTAGATTTAACTAAATTATTTATACATCTTATAAAAATTAAAAGGAATTTTTTATTATTTTTTTTTATGTTAAAATTAATAAAAATATTTAAATCTTCCTGGTAATTAAAATCAATAATTTTTTTAACCTTCTTAATATGTTCTCTATTCAATTTAAAGTAAAACGATTTCCATACAAATAAAGAATTTAAACTTAAAATATTATTAAAATTTTTAAAAAAATTATTTGTTCTAGGATCAGGATAATAAATTATTTTATTTTTTTTTTTGGAAAAAAAAAAATATTGAATAAATCTAGCTATATTAGATAGTTTATGAATTATGGGCAAAGATGATATATCAGATCTGAGGTTATTTGTTGCAAGTAAAAACTGCAAATTATTATTAGATTTATAAAAATTTATTTTGTTAGGAAAAAAATCTAATATGTGCTGAATGTATTTTTTATTATTTTGTGGAAAAAATAATTTTGTATTATTTAATAATATTTTTTTTATTAAAATAAAATTTTTTATTGAATTACTATATTCATTTATTAATCGTGGATGAATAATATTACCTAAAGAAATTTTGTTTAAATTATAATTTTTAATTCTATTTCTTTTAAACCAATTAAGACAAATATTTTGAGAAAAATTATCTAAATTTTTTAAGTCTAATTTGTCATTTAAATAATATATTCTAGGAATTTTTTTTTTAAGCTTTAAATAAGTATAATAATTATAAGCATAAAAATTAATTTTATTATCATTTTTGTTAAAAAATTTAATATCCTGTGGGTGGGCGATTATAACTGCTTTCATTAGTATTTTATTTACAAATTTCTTTTTTTACAAAATTATAGTAATTTTTTGACATTATATTTGATGTAAAATTATTTTTGAAAATTTTATAGCCTGAATATCCTAAAGAATTTCTTTTATTTTTATTATTTAAAAGATTAATTATTTTATTAGACAGTAAATTGGTATTATTAACATTGATTACGTAACCAGTTTTATTATTAATATTAACTTCTTTTAATCCACCAAAATTGCTTGTTATTACAGGTTTTTTTAAAGCCATTGCTTCAACAACTATACGACCAAAACTTTCAAATTTTATTGAAGGAACCACAACAAGACTTATCTTTTTTAATATATTTGTAATATTATTTGAATAATTGATCCAAATAATTTTTTTACAATTTAATTTTTCTTTTTTAATAAAATTTTTTAATTTGTTTGAATATTCTTTGTTACCATTTCCTACAATGTATAAATAAGAATTTGGAATTTTTTCTTGAATTTTTTTCCATGATGAAAGTAAAAGATGATGACCTTTTCTATGTTCTATGCGTCCAAAAATGCCTACAGATTTTTTTTTTATAATTAATTTTTTTTTAATTTTAAATTTTTTTTTATTTTCAATCGATATTCCATTATAGATTACAGATATATCTTTTTTTTTTAATCCTGCATCTTTCACCAAAGAATTTTTTAAAGATTTAGAAACTGCAATAATTTTACAATTAAATTTTTCTATAATAAATCGTGTAATTAACATTGTTATACTTTTAAAATATGGTTTTGGTGGATAGTTACGTATAATCATTGAGACTTTCTTTCTCATTAAAAAAGCAGCTATTATTATTAAGTATGATGATAAACCACCTGGGTAGCCCCCATTATTTATTAAAACATAATCACAATTTTTATTTAAAATTTTTTTATTATAATCAAAAAAAGACAAAAAAAATAATGATAGGCCAATTAACTTTCTAGTTAAATTAAATTTAATAAAAAGATTAAAAAATTTCTTGTTTTTAATTTTTTCTAATTTTTCAATAATTGAGTCATACATATTAAAACTACAGTGATTGTTTAGACTCTTTTTTAGTAATTTAACACCTTCATGCTGTCTATTTACAAAAAATTCAAATTTATAATTATTGTCTGGCCAATTTGTGAGAATATCTATAACGGACCAATCAGACCCCCCTATAACATAACACTCATGCCAAATAACTATTTTTGTTCCATATTTCATATACTACTATTGACCATAAAAAATTTTTAAAGTTTTCATCAAATTTATTTTCTTTTATACATTTTTTTGCTTTATTTAGAATTTCATTTTTTAAAAAAAAATTTTCATAAAAAGTATTTTTTGAAGTAAGGTGATCAAATAAAAAATCTTTATATATTTTTTTATCAAGATTATAAGCCCTTACTGGAAATCCAAGTTTTTTTCTCTCAATAATTTCTTTGGGAATACAACCATTTAGATATTCTTTTAACAAAACTTTTTGATCAAGTTTCCCTGAATAATTATAAATCTTTTCGTGCCCATTTTGAGACAAATAAAAATCTACTAGGTCTTTATCTAAGAAAGGACATCTACATTCTAATGAGGAGCTCATTGTAACTTTGTCAGATTTCATTAGGACATCTTCTGTTAACCAATCTTTACATAAAACTAATAAAATTTGATTAATTTGATCTAAATTTTTAGAGTTCAAATACTCTTTTTCAAAAAATCTTTCTGATTGTAAATAGTTATTCTTTTTTAATTTAAGATAACTTATTTTTTCCTCATTAGTTATTTGATAAGTGATATTTTTGAATATTTTAAGTCCATATTCTTTATGATTTATACCAATTTTATCCAAAACATGAAATTTTCTTGAAAATAATAATCTAAATATCTTTTTAAAAAGAAATGAAAACGGTTTGTACCGATTTAATTGTTTTAAAAATTTTATATTTCTTTCTACGTTGTATAAATCATAACCTGCCAATATCTCGTCAGCACCTTCTCCAGATAACACAACCTTAACATCTTTGGCTGCTAAATCACTGACAAACTTCAGTGGGACTGAAGCCAAATCTGACAGTGGTTCATCTGTATACTTGTTAATATTACTTAATTTATCTAAAAACATTTGATCATCAATTTCTATAATTTTTAAATTTGAATTAAGATGTTTTGCAACTTTCTTTGCATACTTTAATTCACTGAAATTCTCATTTTCATTCTTAAAAACAACATGATATGAATTTACCTTTTGATTTTTGCTAGCACTATATAAAACTGCTGATGAGTCTAGCCCTCCACTCAATATAACACCAACTGGCACATCAGCTATCAATCTTTTTTTTACTGAATTATCAAATAAAAATTTGAATTTTTCTTTCTTATTTTGATAAGGAATATTTTTTGTACTTTCAAATTTTATACTCCAATATTTTTTTTTATTTATTACATGCTTTTTAATTTTATATATTGAGCCCCTATCAAACTTTAAAATATTATTATAACTTGTCTGTTCGCCTGGGATATACCTATAACTAAGATAGTCCCAATACCCCTGCATGTTATTTTGTAGATTTAGTGAATTTTGATTATCCAGATTTTTTATTGCTCTTACCTCTGAGCAAATTATTATTTTTTCACTGTCTTTGTAATAATATAAAGGTTTTTTTCCAAATCTATCTCTACATACTATTAATTCATCATAAACTTTATCATAAATAATTATAGAAAACATGCCATCTAGTTTATCTACAAACTTTTCACCCCATTTTATATAACTATAAAGAACTACTTCTGTATCTGAATTTGTTGTAAATCTAAAATTAAAATCTTCTAACTCTTTCTTAATATTCAAATAATTATAAATCTCTCCATTAAAAACTATATGATATCTTTTTGTAGAGTCTGCTATTGGCTGATTTCCATTTTTTAAGTCGATTATGCTTAATCTGGCTATACCTAAATGACATCCATTAACCGAAATATGGTTTTGCTGATCAGGTCCTCTATGATGAATGTTTTGAAGAATTTTTTGAATATTCTTTAAGCCATCAAATTTATTTTCTTTAATATTATAAATAGCTACTATTCCACACATATTTATTATTCTTATAATGACCAGCCATCATCAACTATAATATTTTGACCATTAATATACTCAGAAGTACTATCACATAAGAATAGTATAGTATTTGAAACATCTTTAGGATCTAGCATTCCCTTTGAATTACATGATTTTTTATATGCTTTTAGAAAACTATTTGGTTGGTTATCTAAGATTCCTCCAGGACTGATGCAATTTACTCTAATTTTTGATTTTCTAACATATTTGGCCAAATATTTTGTAATTGATATGATACCTGCTTTTATAGCGCTATATTCGATAGGTGATGTCATTTTTGTACCCTTATAATGTTCAAATTTTGGAGCAAAAATACCTTGAATTGAAGACAATAATATTAAATTTCCATAATTTTGTTTTTTAAATATTTTGATTATTTGCTGAGATAATATAATTGAACTTCCAATTTGTAATGATAAATTTTTTGATAAACTCTCATATTTTAGTTTTTCAAATTTAGTACCCCAATCTTTACTTGTAGGATAAGCACAATGGATAAGACAATCAATTTTATTATATTTTTTTTTAATAAAATTTAAAAATTTTGTTATTTCAATTTTTTTTGTTATGTCTAATTTATAAAAATTGAATAAAGTTTTTTTTAGAGGTACTTTTATATCGCAAGATATTACAATAGCTTTTTCTTTAATTAAATCTGATACAACTTGAGAGCCAATCCTACCGCTAGCACCAGTGACAATCACAACTTTATTTTTTAAATTCATTATTTTAATTCTTTGAATATAATAATCTAGCTACCTTTAAATCAAATATAGTATCTATGTCTATAGATCTTTCTTTTGGTATAATTAAAGCGCTAACTTTACCACTAAAAATTGATTTATTATTTAAAATATAATCAGGACGAGAAACATAACAAACTGTTGTCATATCATAAACTTTAGGGGCTTTATGTCTTGTATCTATAATTTTATCTGTTTCTTTATTAAGAATCTCTACATAATTTTTCTTATTCATTTTTACCATATTAAACCAAGGATTTCTCTCAGTTTCTGAAGCAGTAATTACAATATCATTACTCTTATCTAACATCTTAATGCAGTTAGTTATATCAGTAGTTGATCTTAATGGTGAAGTAACAGGTAAAGAAATAAATTTGTCAAATTCATATTTTTTTTTTACATAAATAATTGCATGTTGCCATGCAAGCCATTCAGAAGATTTATCTTTTGCTAGAATTTTTGGCCTCATGATAACTTGAATATTAAGATTTTTTGCAATCGTTGCCATTATTTTTGAGTCTGTTGATAAAAAAGTTTTTTGAATAATATTAATTTTTTTTGCTTGTTTTAATGTTATTTCTAAAAGTGTTTCTTCTCCAATTTTTTGGATATTCTTATTTTTAATTCTTTTAGAGCCACTTCTCGCAAAAATAAATGCAAAATTTTTCAAATCATTCTCACAATTTTATTTTTATTATTTGATAATTTTATAATATCAATTAATTTTACTACTTCAAATGCGTTAATAAAATTATCATGAAATTTATTTTTTTTTTTATAATTTTTTATGAAATAATTTAATTGATCTGAATACATTTTTTCTTTACTTTTTTTTGAATTATCTAAAATTTTTTTATTATTGAGTAATAAAATCATATTTTTAAAGTCAAGTAACAGATTTCCTTTTGTTCCAATAATTTTACAATATCTCTCTTCTTTTTTACTAACAAAATTTAAAAAAATTCCTAAATTAACGTCTTTTTTAGTTATGCAAATTATTTTTGCTTTAGTTTCCACATTAATTTTTTTATTTTTATCATAAGATAATTTAGAATAAATTTGATCTATCGGTCCAAATAATTTTAGAGCATAACTTAATTCATGGCTTAGCTCGTTAAGTACACCTCCTCCTAATTTTTTTTTTGCAGAAACACTCTCAAAAAAATCTTTACTTTTTCTCCATTTTTTAAAGTTAGAGTTACAAACTATATTTGCAGAAATTATTTTGCCTAACTTCTTTTTATTTAATAATTCTAAAGATTTTATGAAAATATCATTAAATAAAAGAACATAGCCTATAAATAATTTGTAATCTTTAAATGAATAATTTGACATAAACTTTTTTGCTTCATTTAGACTAGCTGATAATGGTTTTTCTACAAAAATATTTTTAAATTTATAATGAATACATTTCTTGACATATTCAACATGCCTTGTTGCAGGATTGCAAATAAATATAAAATCGAAATTATTTTGAAAGAATAGTTTTTCCTTAAAAAAAAAATTTAATTCGAACTTTGATTTAATTTTTTTTTTATGAAGAAGAATATAAATTTGTGAATTAGGGTATTTTTTTTTAATCAAATGAATATGTTTTTTTGCAATACTCCCACTTCCAATAATTCCAAATTTTAACAAACTCATTGATTATTTAATGCTTTATATTTTTAAGTGATTTTTCGTACTCCTCCCATTGACCAACATCCTTCCAAAAATTTTCATGACATGGAAAGACGCCTATTTTATAACTTTTAGATTGCAAATTATTAATAAAGTCAGACATACTAAGAAAAATATTCTTTTTAACTAATTTCAACAATTCTGGTTTCAAAATATACAATCCAACATTTACTAACAAATTATATTTAGGTTTTTCTTTTAATTTTTTTAATTCCCCAACACTGTTTAAGACGCATGTACCATAAGGAACCTCGAATTCTTTTGTAGAAGCAACTATTGTCAAATCATATTTATTTTTTTTATGATAATCTAAAATTTCTTTAAAATTTATTTCAACTATCGTATCACAGTTTGTAATAATAATATCATTATTGAATTTAGATTTTAATAAACTCAAACTTCCTGCAGTACCAAGAAATTTTTTTTCTCTGATATAGTTAATTTTTGTATTATTGTTAATATCTCTTAGATAGTTTTCAATTATATTTGCTTTATAATTTAGAGATAAATAAAATTTTTTAAAACCTTGTTTAGAGAAACTATTTATAATTTTTTCAATCATTGTTTGATTCCCAATAGGAATTAACGGTTTTGGTAGTACTCTAGTAAATGGATCTAATCTTGATCCTTTACCACCAGCCATTATGATAACAGGATTTTTTATATTTTTTTTTGATGAACTGGATGAATAAATTAAATCTTCATCTATAGTTATATAAGATTTTAATTTTTTACGTTTATCAACAACTGGTACCAAATCAATTTTTTTATCTAACATTTCTTTTCTTATGTTTTTTATATTCATAGTTTTTTCAAAATAAAAAATACAATTTTCATTGTATGATTTGTTTATCTTTAATTGCAGATTCTTAGTTCTCAGTATAATTCTTCTCAAATCACCATCGGTAAGCGTCCCAAGTAACGTTTTATCTTTATCAATAACAACCAAGCATCTTGTTCCGGCATTATTCATTTTTTTTAGAGCATTTAAAATAGATGTATTTTTATTTATTATTATATTTTTCATATATCTCTAAATTTTTTTGATAAATTTTTTTTAATTTTTAAGTTTGAAATTTTTTTATAAATTTTTTCTACTGTACCTCTTTGATAATAAATAGCTTTATTTTTTTTCATTCTATTTTTAAATTTCTTTGATACTGCATAGTTTATTTGATTAGAGATATCTTCAATTGTATAGTTACTATTCAGAATGTTAAGTGAACAATCTCTTCCATATTGTCTTCTTCCAATATTAATAACTGGTATATTAAAGTATGGAGCCTCTATTATGCCGCTAGAACTATTTCCCAATAAAATATCAAAATGTTTTAAACATGAAAAATAAATATTTCTTCCTAAGGACTTAATATATTTTGCATTTTTGTTTTTTTTACAAAAATTATTTATAAGTTTAATTATAATATGTGAATTCAATTCTTGAGCTGGAGCTGTAAAAATAATATTAAAATTTTTTAAAGTAGATAACACTTTACATACAATTGAAAACTTTTTTTTAGTAATTGTTTCATTGAAAGAAAATTCTGGATGAAATGTAACAATCATATTTTTATTATTATTTTGTATATTCAATTTTTTTAATAGATCAATTTTATTAAGAAGTTTGTTATTTTCAATATCTGACAAACTTATAGATCCAAAATTGTGAATATCTTGAGGATTTTCTCCTAACTGAATTAGTCTTTTTTTATAGTTTTTTGTGCATGGGAAATGAATATAAGACATTTTAGAAATTGCATGTCTTGTAAATTCATCCATCGAACCCTCGGTTATTTCTCCACCATGAAGATGAATTACTGGAATTTTAAAATGATTAGCTAGCATAGTTGGAACCATAATTTCAAATCTATCACCTAAAATGACCAAGTAATTTGGCTTAATTTTTTTAAAAATTTTAGATAATTTGATTAAAAGTTTTGATAAGAATGAACTTATATTCAGTGGGTTGCTAATGTCATAATTAATTTTAACAACTATTTTATTTGAAATTTTACTTTTAATAATTTCATCATAACTATAACCATATTTCTTATCAAAATGAGATCCAGTAATAACTGTATGTGTTATAAATTTTTTTGAATGAGAAAATTTTTTTATTAATGGCAATTGTATTCCAAAGTCTGATCTTGAAGATGTAAAAAATAAAATTTTTTTCATTCTAAATTTTTATCATTTCATCTTTTCTAAAAGATTTTTTAGATTTTTTTCCTAAAATTTTTAAATATAATACAGAATTATTTTTTGATTGAGGTCTTTTAAATATTATATTTTGATCACTAAATAATTCATTTTTTTTAATACTATTTTTTGCTATCAACGATTTACGTATAATCTTTATATTTTTTCTCTCAGAATTAGATGGTTTTTTTTCATATGAACCAAGTAAAAGGTTAGATCTTTTTACATCATTAATAGTTTGAATAAGTTCTTTTGGTGATAAGCTGGCTTTATGATCTGGTCCTTTTAATTTTTTGCTTATTGTAAAATGTTTCTCTATAACTTTTGCTCCCAGTGCAACTGCAATAATCGGTACTTCTCTATAAATTGTATGATCTGAATATCCAACTTTATCAATATTAAATCTTTTTTGAAAAGTTTTGATAACATTCAAATTAATGTCTTGAAAGTTCTTGGTAGGATATTCTGAATTTGCGTGAAGTAAATAAAGATTTTTTTTACCCAATATATTTATTGCTTTTTCAACTTCATTAATATTACTTGCTCCAGTTGATAAAAAAATTTTTAAAAATTTTTTTTTCCTAATATTTTTTAATAATTGATAATTGGTTATTTCTCCAGAAGGAATTTTTATGCTTGATGATTTTTTTCTCAAAAAATTTAAACTTTCAATGTCAAAAACAGAGGCAAGATAATTAATTTTTCTTTTCTTGCAGTAATTGATTAATATTGAGTGTTGATTGTAACTTAATTCTAATTTTTTTAGCATATCATACTGAGTTACATTTTTTTTAACATTTTTTTTTTGATATTCTGCTAATGGTGATTTCTTTATTGCCAAGTTATCTGTATTAAATATTTGAAATTTTACAAAATCTGCATTTGCTTTTTTAGCTACATCAATTAATTTTTTTGCTAAAGCTATACTTCCATTATGATTCACCCCTGCCTCTGCAATAAAAATTGTTTTACTCATTTGACCACACTACTTGAAGCAAGGTTTCTTTTAATTATTTTTCCAGCACCTACTATACAATTTGAACCAATTTCAATTCCGTTGTACACTATTGCGCCACTACCAATAAATGTATGATCTCCAATTTTTGATCCTCCATTTACAATAGCTCCTGTTGATATGTGGCAATTTTTTCCAATCAAAACATCATGTTCTATAATTGATGAAGTATTGATTATTGAAAACTCCTTTACTAACGCATTGCTATTAATTACAGAATTATGCATCACTACTGTTCCTTCTAAAATTTTTGAATGTTTTGATATATGGCTATGTGGAGAAATTATTTTTGCAAAATTAAGATTATATTTTTGAAGTTTTTTTATTAACTTCCATCTTTTAACTGCATTTTTAATTAACCCTACACCCAAAAAAAGATTATCATTTTTTTTATAGTTCTTTTGAAAAAATTTTAAACTTTTTACATTAAAATTAAACTTTTTTATTTTTACCTTATTGTCATCAACTATAAAATTAATTTTGAATTTTTTTTCTTCTAAAATAACATCTATGCATGAATTAGCATGTCCACCAGCGCCAAAGATAATAATTTTTTTCATTTTAGAATTGATAAAATCTTTTTTAAATCATAAGCTTTTAAAGTTGGTCCTGATGGCAAACAAATGGATGTATTATATTTTTTAATTGCTTTTGTGATTTCAAATGATTGATATTTTTTTAAAAATTTTTGTTTATGATTTGGATACCAAATTGATCTAACATTAACTTTATTTTTTAAAAGGTTTTGAATTACTTTTGTTTTATTAACTCCATATATTTTGGGGTCTATTTCTAATATATTTAGCCAAAAATTACTTATTGTGTTTTTTGGTTTACTTAAAATATTTAATCCTTTAATTTTTTTAATATTAACATTGTAAAACCTATTTATCTTTTCCTTGATCTTGATAACCTTATCTAATCTTTTTAACTGAGACAAACCAATCGCTGCATGTAGATTGGTCATACTCATATTGAAACCCAAATTGTTGTGTTTAAAATAAAGAATATCGTCTTTTGATTGATTAATAATATATCTTATTTTTTTTTCTATTTTATGATTTTTGGTAAGAATAATCCCACCACCACCTGAAGTAATTACTTTATTGCCATTAAACGAAATACAGCCAAAATCTCCAACTGTACCTGTGTGAATTTTTTTTTTATTTATTAAATGATAGCTACCCAAACTTTCAGCCGCATCTTCAATAATCTTAATATTTTTTTTTTTACATATATTCTTTAATTTATGAACATTTGCCGGATTACCAAATATGTGTGCAATAACTAATGCTCTTATAATTTTTTTTGTTTTTTTATTATAAGTTTGACCATTTTTGAAATAAGTAAATTTGTTTAAAAATTCAATAGTTTTGTCAGCATCAAGATTAAAATAATCATCAACATCAAGAAATAGAGGTGTTCCAAAATTATATATTACAGAATTTATTGTAGCTATAAATGATATGGCTGGAACAATTACTTCATCTCCAGGTCTAACACCACTCAACATTATAGAAATTTGCAAAGCAGAGGTACAATTATTTGTAGCGATAGCGTATTTTGATTTAGTAATTTTACAAATTAGCTTTTCAAAAGCCTTAACTTTATCTCCACCAGTTGATATCCATCCTTTTTTATAACATTCTGTTAAACTTTTAAGGTCGCTTTTATCTAAAAATGGTTCATGCAAATGTATCATTATCTAAGTTTATTTTCTTTTATTAAATAGTTTCCAAATTTAAATTTATTTCTTTCATTCAAATAAAATTTTTTATTCTTTTTTATATAAGTAATTATTTCCTTAATACCTCTATCAATATTCATAGAACATCTAAAATTATATATTTTTTTAACTTTATCAAAATTTACAATATAATTTCTTTTATCTTTACCAATTTTTTTAAATTCTATATTTCTATATGGTAAATGTTTTAAAATTTTTTTTAAAATCGTTAACTTTGTTGCATTATTTTTATTTTCACCAACATTGAATATCTCAAATTTATTTTTCTTTAGAGTTTTTGTAATTATATAAATTAGTCTAGCAAAATCATAAACATGACAATAAGGTCTCCAGGTATTTTCATCATAAATAAGTAATTTTTTCTTTTGCATTATAGTTTTTATAAATTCATTAACTGTTAAATCAAATCTCATTCTTTCTGAAAATCCAAATGCAGTCGCAAATCTCAATATAAATATTTTTGTATTTATATTTTTTGATTTTTTATTTATTAAAAAATTTTCTATATTAACTTTACTTTTGGCATATGGAGATAGAGGATTTAACTTATGATTTTCTTTTGCAGGAATATTGTTTTTTATCATTCCATAATTAGAACATGTAGATACAAAGATTAATTTTTTTACTCCTAGTTTGATTGACTTATCAATAAACTTTTTAGTAGCAACTATATTTATAGACTGCGTTAATTTCTTATATTTATTGCTAATTGGGTCGCCTACTAATGAGCCTAAAATTACAACAGACTCACAATTTTTTAATACATCAGAGTCTAAATTTTTATCTCTTAAATCATAATTAATAAATTTATAATTTTTATTTCTAGAAAAACTAAATTTATTACTCTGATCATAGATTAAATTATCTAAATTAATCACATTAAATTTTTTATCTAAAAAATAACGAATAATGACTGTTCCCACATATCCACTACCACCAACAATTACTATTTTTTTCATACTAGCTTATATTACCTTTCCGAATATCAATTTTTTTATTTCTTATAGAAATAATTTTGTCAAAATATTGGTAATTTAACATTTTATGAGTAATTACAATCAATGTTTTTGAATTTTTTAATTTCATAAATTCTTCAAAAATTTTTGCCTCAGTTTTTTGATCAAGACTAGAAGTTGACTCATCCATTATCAATATTTGTGCATCTAAATACAAAGACCTTGCTATAGCCAACCGCTGTTTTTGTCCACCGGATAACAAAATGCCTTGTTCACCTATTTTCTCCTCATATTTATCTGGCAAAGACTCAACAAAATCAATTAAATTGGCTTGAATTAAACTTCTTTTGATCTTATCTCGATTAATATTATCTTCAGCAAAAGCTATATTTTTCTCAATAGTATCATCAAGAAAGTTATAATTTTGTGGAATATAACCAATTACAGAGGTCATATTATTCTTATTTTCAGTTTTTAATTTTTTTCCATTTAAGAGTATTTCTCCCTTAGTTGGCTCAACCAATCCCGCCAAAAGATCTATCAGAGTAGTTTTTCCAATTCCACTGTCTCCTACAATTGCTATAAATTCATTTTTATTTATGGTAAAATTTATATCTTCAAAAACATTTTCTTTATTCTTATAAGCAAAATCTACATTTTTAAACTCAACATTCTGGAAATCAAAATTATTATCAAATGTTGATGAAAGTTGTATTTTATCTTTTAATTTTGTTTCATTATATATTACATCTACAGAAGCTTTAGAAAATTTGATATTGTTTAAATGAACTAGAATTCTGCTAAATGATGGAACAATTCTAAAAGCTATAGCTGCATAAAGCCCAAGCAAGGGTAAAATTCCTGAATAGTCATTTATTTCACTAAAGTGCATTTTAAACTGAACAATTAAAACAACTAAAATAACTAAAAGAAATTCAAAAAAAGGCCTAGGGAAATTTTTTGTAAACTCATATAAAATATTAATTCTAGCATTCTCTAAAAAACTTTTTTTAATATCCTTAAAAAAGAAAAATTCTTTATTCGTTACCTTAATAAATTTAATACTAGAAAAAATTTCATTAAGTTTTTTTAAAATATTACCTCTAAGCCTCAAAGTTTCAAGACCCCATTTTTTAGTTTTAGGAGTTACAACAAAATAAAAAATAAAAAAAGATACGAAAAATACTAAAAAAATTATTGTTGTTACAACAGGCTCTGCATAAAATGCTAAACTAACTAATAATAAAACTAGTATTAATTCTATAATTAAACTAAGTGTCTGCTCAATTACACCCGATATCAATTGACTGATTTCTTGAACAATATTTCTTGTTAATAAACTAGAGTTATTTTCATAAAAAAAATTTAAATTTTGGCTAACATATTTTTTTAAGACTCTTAATGAAAGGTTTGCGGCTAATTTTTGAATAAAAGATGTTTTTTGATATAAAAAAAATAGTATAAAAATTAATTTTATGAAGAAGATAAATAAAAAAATCATAAAAATGTTAGATAAATCATTCTCAGAAAAAATATTATTTAAGAAATCGAAATTTAGTAATTGATCTTTGTTCTCTGAATTTGTTAAATTACCTACTAATGGAAAAACTAAAGAGATCGACAATGTTTCTAGAAAATTAAATATAACTGTTAAAAAAAAAATTATTGTTAATTGTTTTTTTTCAGAAAAATTTAAAATTTCCAATGTTTGTAATATTGTTTTTTTCATTAAAACGAATTTTTTTGATAAAAAGCTGTATTAGAATTTTCTAGTTGATTATAAGTATCTTTTGACATTAAAATTTCTTAAAATATTAAAGTTTTTAATCGTTTTCGTATAATTTCATTAACTTTAAAACTATTAAACAAATATTCATTACACATTATTCAATTTAATAGTTTTGTTTGAGGTGAATTTTTAATCCTTAGTTTATTTTTATCTAATTGTTCATCAATAAAAACTTCCAAAGTATTATCTAATTTTTTAAGTTTAATTTCGATCTCTAAAAGAATATTTTTTTTCTCTTGTAAAATCTTAAACGACTTATCAACACCCAGGTTAACTCTAAAATTATTATCTATTGTTTGTGCAATCACACTTTGATCTCCTAAATTATGTTTATTTGCTATTTCTCTAATAATAAAATTAATTTTTTCCAATTTAACCTTTTCGTCTAAATTTATCCAATAATATGACTTTTTAAAATAGTTTTTGTTAATGCCAAACTTAATCAGATTTTTTTTTGCATATTCATTAAATAACTTTCTTATAAAAATATTTAAATCATCAAAATATGCTCCCGCATGAGATGGAAGTATTATTCCTGTTTTGATTAAATGATTTCCTTCAAGTCTTATTTTTTCTTCAAGGTATATCACTGAATGTTCTGCTGCTTCTTGAATATTCTTATTAATACAAATATCACAAAAAATATTTAACAATTTTTTTAATGACTTATCATTTTCACAATTATGAAAAATTTTTGTTATAATTTTATTTTCAATAATAAAATTAATTTCATAATTATTAATTATGCCTGAAAATAAACTTTCATTAGAAATTGTTTCTTTTGAATAATAATCATTAGCTACAATTTTATGTATATCTTCGGAGTATGGTTTATTTAACCCTTGCTCCGATTTAAAAATTAGTATTTCTTCTTTTGTGTCATTTTTATTTAAATTAATTTTTTTTGAGTTAATTTCTTTTATTGTAGGTTTTTTTTCTGTTTGAAATTTTTTATAAAAATTTTTTTTTATCTTAATTTTTAAATTTACCAATTTTTCATTGGTTATTTTTTCAACAAATCCTACTTTCTTTAAAAAAAAATCCATGTCTTCAATAGTTTTTTTTTCAAATGAGTCTTTTTTATAATAAATAAGAAATTCAAGTTGATGCCCTTCAAATAAAGCATCAATTAAATTATAAAAACTCTTTATTGCGGAAGTTCCTGGTACATAAAATTTAAGATATTCCTCATTACTTCCAAAGCCTCTTAAATTATCAAGAAGGTTAGTATTATAATTATCTAATAGATCATTAAAATCAATTTTGATCATTTAATCATGTTTGAATTCATCTCTTCTTCACTTAGTCTGGGGCTTAGATCGTGAATTGCTCTTCCAAATTCTAACTTTGGTATTACTTTTTGTCTTTCATCTACTTTAACGTCACAAAGAACTGGGACCTTACTTTTTAATACATCGTTTAATTTTGAGCCCATTTCATTATGATTATTTATTTCTACTGTTTTAATTCCATATGCGTTTGCAATTTTGACTAAATTTGGCATCGCTAATCCTGATCCACTATCAACTCCAACTCTTCTTGAATCAAGCCACGTATCTTGGGTCTGCTTAATTAAACCATATCCATTATTATTTATAACAAATATTTTTATTGGAAAATTAAAATGACTTATTGTGGCAAGCTCTTGAATATTCATTTGCATTGAACCATCACCAATTGTGCATATAACATTTTTGCTTTTATTTGCCAAATAAGCTCCAATTGTCGCAGGCATTGAGTATCCCATTGGTGAATGATTAAGTGCTGTAAAAACTTTTTGCCCCTTAATCTTAAATGATTGCATTGCCCAAATTAAGTTTGCACTTGCATCTGGTATTAGAACATCATTTTTTCCTGTTAATTCTGATAAACTTCTAAAGAAAACATAAGGGTTACATTTTCTACTTTGTCTGTAATATTTTTCTTGAACAACAGGATATTTTTCTTTCCATAATTTAAACTTATTTATCCATACATTGTAATTTTTACTACTATTTATTTTTGGATTAATTTTTTTAAAAAATTCTTTTAAATCTAAATTAATTTTTAAATCATATTTAAGACCATTCATCTTCTTGAATTCATTATTATCAATGTCTACAACTATTTTTTTTGCTCTTGGCGCAAAGGATTTTAAATTACTTCCCGTTATTTGAGTGTTCAATCTACATCCTAATGAAATTATCAAATCTGAGTTTTGTATAGCAAAATTTCCATATCGCGTTGCAGCAACTCCAAAGGTTCCTGCGTTCATTTTGTCTTCACTAGAAAACAAATCTACTGTAGCCCAAGATGGACTAAATGGAATGCCCGTCTTGGAAATAAATTTATAAAGTTCTTTTTTTGTATTTGATAAATTAACTCCATGACCAACTACAATTAAAGGTCTTTTAGATTTTTTAATTAAATTTAAAAACTTATTTTCAAATGAAACTTTTTTTTTTGATTTTTTTGGTGGCACAAAACTTTTTAAATTTTTAGGGTTTATGTCTGCTCTTTGCAAATCATCTGGTAAATCCATTAATACTGGCCCTTGTCTTCCTTCTTTGGCATAATAGAGCATTTTCTCTAACTCATACTTAATCATATTTTTATCTTTCAAAAGGACTGCATATTTTGTAATGGGCTTAACAATATCTACAACTTCCATTTCTTGAAAACCAATTTGTCTGATATCTTTGTTTTTTCTAAGCTGTTTTGTAACTACTGCTCCTACAAAATGAATTGTGGGTATTGAGTCAAAAAAAGAACAAGCTATTCCCTGCATTAAATTAAGCATTCCAGGACCACTTGTTGTTGCTGTAATGCCTATTTTTTTATCATTAAATCGAGAATAGGCATCTGCTGCTATGGCAGCGGCTTGCTCATTTTGAGAAGGAATTATCTTTATGTCTTTTCTTTTACCAAGACTATCCAATACGTGAATAATGTTTCCACCCTGTCCTACGAAAACATTATCTGCAATTTTTGCAATAAAACTTGATATATAATCAGTTAATTTCATTAAAATTAGATAAAATTAATATGCTCTGGAGGCTCTGTATTTGGCTTCTCTATTTTACCTTTGCCTTTTACATGGTTGTCTAATGTCTCATTAACTTTATGCTGTAAACATAAGCTAGCACACATTTTTTGTGCATTAAATTTTGGTGAAGAAAGATAATTCATAACTTCCCAATACCTGTCTGAATTCCAAATATCTTTAAATCTTGTTTCGCATATATTTCCTATATGAAACTTCTTATATTTTTCATTAAATAGTCCACCACATGGTGCTACTAATCCAGATCCAGACATTTGCAACATAAACGGTGCACCATAACATCTTTGATACGATCGATTATTGCTACCTTTATCTTTAATTTTAGACCATTTAATTACACATTTATATTCATCATCTGAAAGATTTTCAGCTTCTTTTAACAAAGGGTATAATTTTTCATAGGCATCATAATCAATGCCAAGGCCACCATCTTCATTATCTGAACAGTGCTTTATAATAGCATAATCTGGCCTTAAATCTTTTCCAAGTTGAGCATATGGCATTATTTGATCAGCATCTTGTGGCATTAAAACCATTTGCATTCCTATTGTTACCTTAAAGTTATTTTTTTTTTTTAATTCAACCATGTCTTTAATATTTTGACACACTCTATCAAATGAGTTGTCCTTAACACCCATGATTTCTGAATATCTTTTCTTTTCACCTGCTGAAAAATTAATCCTCAAATAAGTTAAATATGGCATTACTTCTTCAAGTCTATTTTTTGTTAAAACAAATGCATTTGTTCCAACAGCCATTGATATACCTAATTCATGGCCATACTTACATGCTTCAGTAAATACTGGGGATATAGTGCTTTCACCATCAGAGACAAAACTTATTCCTTTAACTCCTATCTCTGCACAATCCTCTAAAAATTCAAAAATAACTTTTTTGTTAATTACTTTTCGATCATTCTCTTGAAACATTGCATAGCAAAAACCACACGAATAATTGCAAGCTCTTGTTAGTGCCATGTCTATTGTAATAGGAGCTATTCTCTCGCCTCTTTGCCATTTCTCAACCCTGTCTAAGTGCCAAGAAATCTTAGTGCCATCCAATATTAAGTTATTGTGTTCTTCCATAAAATATTTATATCAAAAAAGCTAAAATTATAAAGCTATTAATTATTTTTGTAGATAGAATTGGTTAATGTGTTTGCATATATATTTTATTTGATCTTCTTTTAAATTCTCATTCACTGGTAAAGTTAATATTTTTTTTGACTGTATTTCAGTCTTTTCAAAATCTCCTTTTTTATATCCTAAAAATTTTGATGCTGGCTGCAAATGTATAGGAACTGGATAATGAATTGAAGTACCAATACCTTTATCCAGTAAATATCTCTTTAATTTATCTCTAAATTTTACCTGCACAACAAATGTATGATATGTATTAAATTCTTTTTTTGTCTCATCATTGAAAAAAATATGTTTTCTATCTAATTCCTTTGAATAAATTTGTACATTTTTTCTTCTTTTAATAATTACTTTATTCAAATTTTTTAATTTATGGTTAAGAAAAGCAGCCTGTAGATTATCCATTCTTGAAACATAGCCAAAGTTTTTTATAATATTTCTTTTTTCCATTCCATGATTGCTTAAACTTTTAATTTTTTTATAATATTTAAAATTATTTGTTGTTAAGTATCCAGAATCTCCTAAAGCATTTAGATTTTTCAGGGGATGGGCAGAAAAGCATCCAAAATCACCATATGATCCTGACATTTTATTATTGTATTTCGAGCCGATTGATTGAGCAGCATCTTCAACAACTGGAATATTATTTTTTTTTGCAATATACATAATTTTATCCATTTGAGACATTCTTCCAGATAAATGAACTGGCATTATAGCTTTAGTTTTTTTGGTGATAGCATCTTGTATTTTTTTTGGATCAATATTTTGATCATCTAAAACGTCGACAAAAACTGGTTTAGCACCCAAATGTATTATAACAGATGTAGAAGCAATAAATGAGTTAGGAGGGGTTATTACTTCATCTCCTTTTTTAACACCCAATAAATGTAAAGCTAAAGTTAAAGCGTCAGTACCACTATTAAGTGCAACAGCATAATTTGTGCCACACAATTTTGCGATTTTTTTTTCAAATAAATCTATTTCTTTACCACCAACAAATTCACCTTTATCTAATACTTTTTCAAATATAGAAATTAAATCTTTTTTTGATTTATTATTATAGGACAAGTTAACATATGGTATCTTCATGCTATTTGTAAAATCTCTTAACCGTATCAACTATATATTTTAGTTGTTTTTTGCTTAAATGCTGATCACAAGGAAATGAAATTATTTTTTTTGCATGTAAATCTGAAACTTTGAAGTCTCCTTTTTTATGTTTTAAATATTTGTAAGCTTCCTGTCTGTAAATAGGTATTGGGTAATGAATCTTTGCTTCTATTCCTTTTTTAATACAATAACGATACAGTTCATCTCTTCTTTTAGAAAAAACTATATAGAGATGATAAACAATTCTAAAATTTTTTGGTCTAGGAGGAATTGTAATTTCCTTAATTTTTGATAATTCTTTATCAAAATAGTTTGCATTCTTTATTCTCTGATTTGAAATGCTTTTAGCACGAGGCAATAACCAATTTCCAACTACAGCTTGAAAAGTATCAAGACGTGAATTGTAACCACATACTTTTACAGTATCTCTATCAACTAAACCATGATTTCTTAAAAGAAGTAATTTCTTATACAATAAATAATTATTTGTGGTTATAACGCCACCATCAGACCAAACATTAATATTTTTAAGAGGGTGAAGTGAAAATGAGCCTGCTAAACCCCAGGTACCAGCATTTTTATTATCAATGTTAGCTAATATCGACTGACACGCATCTTCTACTATTGGAATATTATACTTCCTGGATAATTGCATAAGGGCTGGCATGTTTGTCATATAACCAGTAAAATGTACCGGAACTATAGCTTTGGTTTTTTTTGTAATCTTTTTCTTAATTAAATTAACATCCATACAAAACGTATCATCACAGTCAACAAATATTGGCTTAGCTCCTAATTCAGTTATAGCCCCCACAGTTGCAACAAATGTATTGGCTGCAGTTATTACTTCATCTCCAGGCTTAATTCCAATAGCTTTTAGAGGAAGTTTAATCGCATCAGTTCCAGAATTAACTCCAACCGCATATTTAGTTCCAATTAATCTTGCAAATTTTTGTTCAAATATTTTTAGAGGTTTTCCTAAAGTAAAATCACCTGTTTGTACAAATCTTTTTAAATCACTCCACAACTCAGGACAATTAGAAAACTGTTGTTTTAAATAAGAATATCTAACTTTCATTTATATTATTACTTTAAATTAATGTTGTTCATCTTTTTTATATTAAAAAATAATTCATCTTCAAATGTATTTACTAAAATTTTTTTTTTGAATGCGTTTTTTAAGTCTAAGACAGCATCTTTTACTGTATATTTTGTCTCAAAGCCTAAAACATCTTTTATTTTTTCAGAACTAACATGGTAAGATCTATTGTCGTCTGATTTTGTATTAATAATTTTGATATCCTCTCCAATTACTTCCTTAACATCATTTGCAAGCTCATTCACAGATTGATTTTTAAAGCCTACATTAAATATTTGACCATTTATTTTTTGGTTATCTGCATTCAACACAGCTAAATAAGAGTCTACCATATCCTCTATATGTACATTTGGCCGAAGTTGATCTCCTCCAAAAACTTTGATTTCTCTATTATGGAATGCATGATTAGTTAAAATATTTACAACTAAATCCAATCTTTGTCTTTTTGCATATCCGCAAACTGTTGATGGTCTTATAGTTGTAGTAATAAAATCATCTGACTTATAACTATTTAAAATTTTTTCACAATCACCTTTAAATTTAGAGTAATCAGTAAGTGGTTCCAACTTCATATCTTCAGTTACATTTTTTTCTTTTTTAATGCCATATACTGAAGATGAAGAGGCATATATAAACTTTTCTATTTCACTTTTTACACATATTTTAACCATAGGTTCAAATGCATCTAAGTTTATAGATTTGCCTAAAGAGGGGTTTAGCTCAAAACTTGGGTCATTAGAAATACAGGCTAAATGTATCAGATAATTATGTCCTGGGATTATTTTTTCCAATAAAGCTATATCTCGAATGTCACCCTTTATTTTTTTTAACTTATCATGTTCATCTAACACCGACTCACCATATATCATTAGATCAAGAATAGTTACTTCATACCCGTGTTCTAATAATTTTGGAACTAACTTTGAACCAACATAGCCTGCTCCTCCAGTGATAAATATTTTTTTCATAACTATTTCAACATATACTCAATTGATCTATCTAAATCTTCAAAATTAATACTTTTTTTATTTCCCAATGATTCTACAGAAAATGAAGCTGCAAGAGAGCCTAAAAATAAAATTAGGTGTGGGTCAAGTTTAAGTCTTAGACATAATGATATTATTGAGAGCATTGCATCACCAGAGCCAACCTTATCAATCGTTTTTTTTGCAAAAGCAGGGCAGAAATATATTTTAGAAAAATTATCTAATAAAATTACACCATTTTTACCCATTGTTACAATTAAGTTGTTTATTTTTTTTTCTTTTTTAAATTTTTTTGAAAGATATTTTATATCTGATACACTATCCCTTGTATCCTGCCTTAGTTCATTTTCATTTATTATAATTGCATTTGCTCCAATATAGTTTTCTACGCTATTGTAACCTTGAGTTGATGAATTTACTTGTGCATTTACAGCTACAAACGTTTTGCTATTTATTATTTTAGTTGCAATTTTTCTAGTTATAAAATGATGTCCATAATCTGTAATAATTATTAAATCAGAGTCTTTTTTAATTTGTTCAATTTTTTTAATTATTTTTTTTTCTATTATAGATGATCGAACTTCTGGCAGAATATATGAACCAAACAATTTATATCCCGATACCTCATCTATAAACCTCTCTTTAACTATTGTGCTATTAAATCTTTTGTCTATTAAAAAATGTTTTGCAATATTTCTGGTAAAATTTTTTTTAATCAATTTTTCATAAAATATTTCATTTCCCATTGGGCTTATCAAGTCAATTTTATTTACAAATGAATTTAGGTGTCTTGCTATTGCACCCGAACCACCTACATAATATTCTTGTTTTTTTTGATTCAATACCATATGAGGTTCTTTAGATGACTTGCCAACAACATTTCCAAAAGTATATTTATCAATAATTAATTCACCTAGTACTAATACTTTTAATTTTTTGAAATTTTTAAGAATATTAAATATCTCATTATAAGAATATTTTTTTTTAATATTATTAATAAATTTTTTTTGATCACTATTAAGAATAAAATTTTCCTGATTAATTAATTTTGAGGAACTAAAAGTTAGATCATCAGTGTATTTAACTTTTCCTTTAAATTTTTTAACTAATGCATTTTCAAATAAAATTTTTTTTGTCTTGTCATCCTTGTTAGATTTATAATCTGGTCCTTTAACATATACATTGGGTTTTACTGCTTTGATTATATCTTCTGATGATGGGTTATTACTTATCAAAACTTGATCTATAAATTTAATACTTTTTAAAAATTCAAATCTCTGAATATCATTAAATAACGGTCTACCTGGTCCTTTTTTAATAAATTTTGCAGATGTAATAGATACAATTAGATAGTCACCAAAAGATTTTGCTTTTTTAAAATGATATATATGACCAATATGAATAAGATCAAAAACACCATGACATAAAACAATTTTTTTTCCTTGTTTTTTTAAAAAATTGATTTTTTTTGTTAATTCATCATTTTTTAGCATATTCATTTAATATATTTAAACCATTCAACAGTTGCTTTTTTAATTTTATCAGGTGTCCAAAGTGGTGCTTTTTTCCAATATTTCAACTCTTTTAATATTAAACTTATGCCTTTTTCAATTGTTATTTTTGCTCGCCAATTGAGCTCATTTTTAACTGATTTAATATTTGCATGTGTTATATCTGGTTCACCTGGTCTTTTTGGTATTTGTACTTTTTTACATTTTAATATTTTTACAATTTTATTAACTGATATCGGTTTACCAGTACCAATATTGAAAATATCAATTTTACCATTATAAAATAACGATTTATAAAAAGCCTCCACTATGTCACTGACATAAGTAAAGTCTCTTTTTTGTTTACCATCGCCTACTACTGTGAGTGGTTTTGACTCTATTTTTTGCTTAAGAAAAACACCAAACATTGCCCCGTAGGTTCCAGATGTTCTAGATTTGGTTCCATAAACATTAAATAATCTTAAAGATATTGCTTTTAAATTATAGATTTTAGAATAATGTAATATTAATTCCTCTCCAATTCTTTTTGTAAGTGCGTAAGGGTAGCGAGGTTCAATTTTTTCATTTTCAGATGTTGGATATTTTTTAGGGATACCATAACAAGATGAGGATGCTGAATAAATAATTCTTGGTACTTTATTTGAAATGCATGCATTCAAAATATTTTTTGTACCCAAAACATTAGCTGCAAAGTATTTATCAGGGTTTTGTATACTTGGCACAATATCTGCTAAAGCTGCTAAATGAAATACTGCTTTTACATTAGCAAAATTTTTTGACCATTTGCCTTGTTTAGAAATGTCAGCTTTTACAATTTTTATTTTATGTTTAAATTCTTCTATATTTAATTTTCTGCCAGTACTAAAATTATCTATTACAATAATTTTATGTTTCTTATCCAGCAATTTCTTTACTAGGTGAGAACCTATAAATCCTGCACCACCAGTTATTATAATTTTCATTAATCTAATTTACATTCTATAAAATTTATAAAAATATTTATGATAAATAATTAATAAATCTATCTACTGAGTATTTATCACAGTATTTATCAATAAAAGGTTTAATATATCTATCATTTAAAATATCAAGCATGTAATCATGTTCATTATTTCCCCAGTACTTTAGCAAATTTGATAATTCTTGATAATTTTGTGCATATAATAATTCTGAAAGGGTTAATATATATTTTTTATCATAATAAAGATGATCGGGGTCAAAAACTATACATTTTTTTTTTGAGCACAAAGCGTCATAGGATAATGAGGACATAGGGGAAAAAACACATATTTCAGATGCAGAAATTAGATCATGAGCATCAATTTTATATTTACTACCTGAAGAGCTATCAAAAAAAATAATCTTTTTCGATTTTATAATTTTTTGGAATTTATTTAAAATTTTTTCGTTGGATGTTTTCATAAAATAATCAAAATTTTTTTTTGGTTTAAAAATATAAGCATAATTTTGATTTTCATTTGAAATTTTAATTATAGACTCCAAATATTTATCATAACCATCAAATGATTGGGTCCCACCAATTCCCCACGTATCATCAAAAAAAGATATTAATTTTAAATTATTTGAAATTTTTAATTTCTGAAAAATTTCATTTTTATTAGATGAAAGTATTTTTGCTGAGGATAAATTTCCTGTTTCATTATAATTTTTAAAAATGTTTTCATAACTTTTAAATTGTTTATAAGAAAGTTTGGTACCAAAGAAATTATCATATCTTTTAAATGAATATTGTATCCATTCTGTATTATCTTTAAATTTTCTCTCATCGAGCAATTCTCCAGTGGTACTAAAGTAAATAAAATTCGTTGATTTAGAATTCTCTGATTGAATATAGTTAGTAATATTGTCTCCAAATATCATTGAGGAAAAAAAATGTTTTACACTATATAATTGATAAAATATTTTCCAATTTATATAAAAAATTAAGATATTCAGTGCATTAACATTTAGAATATTTAAGATTTTGAAATTTTTAAAAAAAAATTTTCTTATTCTTTTTGCTTCAGGATAAATAAATTTTAAATAGTTTTTCTTAGATATAAATTTTGATATTGAATTTAAGTCAACTAAATTATATTTTTTTTTATTCAATTCATTGTTCCATAACGTGTAATCAGCTAAAGCAGTTTTTGAAATTTGCAAGTTTGAGCTGCTAACATATACAACTTCATCTTTATCAAAATTTTTATCTTTTAAAAAAAAATCTGGCGATCCATGCCAATCATCAAATGCCTGTTTAGGAAAAAGATTATAACCAATTTTAAAAGAAGTTTTTTTTTTGAATAAATTTTTACAGAAAAAAATTTTTATTTCTGGAAGTATTAATAAATAAAAAAAACTAAAAATAGATCTAAATGAGGATCTTAATATCGATTTCGTTGTTGAGAAAAAAGGTATTGAATATTTGATTTTTTTTGTACTTATTAATAAACTTAATACTCTGTAGTCTATATCGTCGATATCAAGAAATATTTTACATCCTTTGATATCATCTTTTTTTAAAATTTTATCTGCAAGATATTCATATTTAAAATATTTAGACGACTCAATTGATAAGTATTTTCTTATATCCCAATAAAGAAAGTTATAGTTATCTTTGTTTGAAAATAAATTTGGAACATCTCCAATATACTTTGGAAGAATTTCTTTTGAAAATTTTGCAGCATTATTTTCAGATAAAAATGTCTCTCTTAAATTAATAAAGTCAGGAGAAATATATATAATATTTCCTTTATTATTTTGATTGTCTTTTATATTATTATTTGGATATAAATAAACTTTATTAAAAAATATTTTTTTAAAAAAATTAACTTTTTTACTATTTGAAATTAATATCTTCTTCAAACTTGTGCCTTATTTATATTTTTCAAAATATTTTTTCCATTTAGATGAAAAACCAAAAGCTTTATCATCCACAAAAATATCATAACTAGGCTTCCCCATAATTAATTCATCGAATTTTAAACCCCATTTTTTTAAATAATTTTCAGTTTCATTTTTTTTGTGCAAAACTTTTTTTTTATTTTCTTTAAATCTACCCATATATCTAGCTGTAAATATTTTTATATTAAAACCTTTGTCATATAAACTATTAATAACTTTTATACTTTTGATGTCTGGTTTTGATAATGTATAATTATTTCCTTTTGTCCTACAAATAACATTATCAATATCAAAACAAATTATTTTAATTTTTTTTTTCATTAATATTATAGCTTAAATATTTTAATCATCGTGACCATCTTTATTTGCAGTATGTCTTAGTATCCATTTGCCCTTTTTTTTTATCCAAAGATGTGGGGACCTAAATTTATCACTCAATTTTAAAAATTTACTTCTTGAAATTCCCAAGTAGCCAAGTACATCTGACATATATACATTTGGAAACTCGCCATCATATTTTTTTATTAATTTCTTACCCTCTTCTGTTGTAATATGATCATTCCGTATCTCTTGAGAAACATCGTAAGTGGCTCTACCAATTCCAAATTTTATAAAAGTTGTATAATAGTGTAAATCATCAATTTTATCGTCAAGACTATTATATTTGCTGTAAGTCCCAGTTGTTCTAAATGGTCTAGGTCTAAATCCACAATTTTTTACCGAATAGTAATAAGTTTCTTGAGGTATCCAATTAAGATAATAACCCAAATAATGCACTTGAATTGGAAAGTTATTAAAATCATCAAATTTTGGAGGCAAAAAATCTTCGATATTTTTTTTATTAAACTTTTTAATCAAATCTTTAAATTTAATTCCCCCTAAATAAACCTTATCAATACTATTATAAGTATAAAAAGATTTCTTTCTAAGTGAACTAAAATTATCAGCTAGCGGATTTCCGTGTTCAGCCTCATTTTCACCAAAAAATACCAAGGGTATTTTGTACTTGAGGGCAATTTTTGCTGCGAAATTTTTTTGACCTAAAATAAATGTTTGAAATGGATGAAATAAATTTTCTATCGATTTTTTAGTAAGATATTTCATTGTTGCCTCATCACGTTTTGCTGAAATATTTTCATGTTTACCAAAACTTAACCAATTCTTGAAATTTTTATATCCATAATCTGTATATAAAATTGGTGGCCAAGTTACTGTAAGAGGATTCATCCCATATTTATATTTTAGAATATGTGAGGCATAACAGCTATCCTTTCCGCCACTTCCAGGAACTATACAGTCAAATTCTCCATATTTGCCCCTATGTTTGTCCAGTAATTTTAAGAGTTCTTTTTCTCTTTTTTTAAAGTTTATTTTTTTTTTTAATCTTGAATATTTCCATGAATCAGAAATACCATTCTCAAATCCAATTGTTTTTTTTTTTGAATTTTTTGTTGTTAAAAATTCTACTGAAGAATTTGGCCTTTGATTAGAAATTAAACTTTTCTTACAAAATAAAACTTTCTTTGGAAGTCCATAAAATGCTTTTAATGTCATATAAGTTTTTTCATATTACTTAAAATTTTTAAACCAGATTTACCACTCTTTTCTGGGTGAAATTGTGTTGCAAATATATTGTCTATATGAATTGACGAACAATAATTAAAACCCTGATAATTAGTTAGTGATAAGATTGTTTTTTTATTTTTGGGTCTACAAAAAAAAGAGTGAACAAAGTAATAATAATCATTATTATTTAAAAGATTTGTATTACGAGTTTTTTTTATTTTTTCCCACCCTATATGAGGAACTTTAAATTTTTTTTTAGAAAAATTTTCAACATTTCCCTTAATTAATCCCATGCCCTTAGTGACTACAAACTCATCACTCTCCTCAAATAAAAGCTGCATTCCTAAGCAAATACCAAATAAGAGTTTTTTCTTTTCAAGAAACTCTTTAATTTTTATATCTATATTATTTGATCTAATTTTTTTCATTGCAAAATTAAATGAGCCAACTCCAGGTAAAATTAAAATATCAGAATTGTATTTAGATTGTTGAAGATTATAAACTGTTACCTTGTATCCTAGACTTTTAACAGCATGATATATACTAAATAAATTATGAAACTCTAGATTAATTATACCTACAGAAATTTTATTATTATTGTTATCTGACATTAAATCCTTTTAATTTAAGAGTACTTTTTATTTTTTTAATTAGATTAAAATTTTTTTTAATACCACTTAAATTATCAAGAAAATCTGTATTACCAACTTTAGATACAAATTTTTTAAACCTTGAAATTGAATTGTAATGAAAGAAACTTGCTATTACTGCTCCAGAAACATTCGTATTTTGAGCTAGTTCTAGAACATCTTTTGGATCTCCACATCCACCATGAGCTAAAATTGGGATATTTATATTTTTGCTTATTTTATTTATATTTTTGATATCATAACCTTTTTGTAATCCTTCATAATTAACAGAAGTAATATTTATTTCACCTGCCCCAAGAGATTCAACTTTTTTTGCCCAATCCACAGGATTAATTGAAACGTGGTCTCTACCATTTGATTTTGTAATAAATGATTTTCCCTTGAAATCTATATATTCAAGATTTACAGAAATAGTTGAGGACCCAAATAATCTAGAAGCTTCATAGATTAAATTACTGTTATCAACAGCTGCTGAATTAATTGAAATTTTATCAGCTCCCGAATTTAGCATTTTTTCTATATCTAAAATTGATCTAATTCCACCCCCCACAGTGAGTGGTACAAAAATATTTTTAGCTGTTCTAGTAATAAATTTAGACAAATTATTGGTCCCATACAAAGTTGCAACATTGTCTATATAGCAAATTTCATCAGCACCCTGTTTATAGTATAAATTTGCAAAATTTATAGGATCACCCAAAACCCTTAATCCTTCTAAATTAATACCTTTAATTAAATGACCGTTTTTAATATCAAGTCTTGGAATTATTCTAAAAAACGGCTTTTTCATAATATTTCTATAATTTTTAATCGTCTAAATAATAGTTCGACCACCATCTATAAAAATATTTTGTCCAGTAATAAACTGTGAGCCATCTTCTATCAAAAGATTCATTACAGAAAAAAGATCTTTATATTCACCAAGTCTATTCATGGGTGTTACACTTTTTATTTCTTTTCGAAGTATATTGTTTTGTGTATTATTAATAGGTCCAGGTGATATCATGTTAACTCTAACATTTGAATTTGCATACAAACTTGCATAATATTTGGTAAGACCAACTAGTCCATGCTTTATAACTGAGTATGTTGGTGGTTTTATATAGTTTGGATATGCTTTTTTATATATTTTTTGATTTGGCACAATAAAAGATAAGTCTGAACCAATATTTATAATTGATCCATTTTTTTTTTTAATCATCAACTCTCCAAAATATTTTGTCATCAAAAAAGTTCCTATAATGCTAACATTTATTTCCATATTCCAGGTATCCAGTGATGGATATCTTAAATTTTTTAGTGATGTTTTGCTTGGCACAGCATCAATTGCTGCATTATTAATTAATCCACAAATATTATATTTTTTCTTTAAAAAGTTATGGATTTGAGAAACTTCTTTTTCATTTGTTATATCTGCACAAATAGTAACAATATTCTCACTTTCAATTAATTTCAGTTTTTTTTCATTTTTATCAATACCAATTACTTTATAATCGGTATCAGCAAAAAATTTAGA
>Ga0209425_10000357_pt1 | contig 55827 bp, 52 predicted proteins | sample COG_05_FD_184749 | JGI IMG/M metagenome (GOLD analysis project Ga0209425, IMG submission 184749) | Pelagic Microbial community sample from North Sea - COGITO 998_met_05 (SPAdes) (version 2) | ecosystem: Environmental > Aquatic > Marine > Neritic zone/Coastal water | place: Helgoland, sampling...
ATGACGTGGCACATATACTTATGACGTGGCACATATACTTATGACGTGGCACATATACTAGAATTTTAGAAATTCGTTTGTTTCCTTAAAATCATTTATTAGTTCGATAGGAATTCTGTCAAAATCGATAATTAATTTATTACGCTCATAACGTTCGCGTGCTCCGTCTGTAATATTTAACCTGTCTTCAAATAGTTCTTTGTTATTATAAAACTTCACCGCTGTTTTTATCCCACATTTTGGCAAGACTGACGGAATATTATCACTTTTATCTCCTGTAACAATTTTACAGAATAAATCTTTTTGTGCATCATTAAAACTATTTTTACTGTTTGTTAAGTCTTTATATTTTAGATCATACAATTTAATACGTTCAGATGCTAGTTGCAAGTAATCCATATCACTTGTAATAATCCACACTTTTGAATTTTCCTGTGTTTCTACAATGTGTTTTGCAGTAATTGCTACACAATCGTCTGCTTCCAGTTTCGGATAAGATAAAATTAGTTTAGCCCCTGCTTTAATAAACAAATTCTCTCCATAAGCAATTTCAAATAGTTTTTTTATATTAGTATCGCTATTATTTCTTGTACCTTTGTAATTATCAATATGAGTATTACGCCATACTTCTTTTCTAGGACAATCTTTACCTACAAATATGATGGTTTTGTCATCGATATTAAGTTTTTGTGTCATTTCATTAATTTTTGTAACAAATGTTTCGCGAAACTTGTCGATAAAACGTTGATTTTCACAATAATCATTAGTTTCGTCTTCTTTTTTTGCCAAACCCCACCAAATACGAAGCGCATGATATCTGTAAAAGATGAAATAACTTCCGTCAATGATGATGAAATTCATGGTTATTGTATATATATTTACAATTCTTTTTAGTTCAATTTTAAATAAAAAAGTATGTTAATACCTTTTTATTTGATTTTTATTATTTTTCCTGATTTTTATTTTATATTAGAAATGAAGATTGAGGTAATGACGACCGAACATCATCAGTCCAATCAGAACAAACTTTTCTACAATATTAAGACGCATTGTATCATTTACATCTTGTACATTATTGATTTGATTTGGTAGAAGAACAATTTCTTCATCATCTTCAATGATATTAGGATGATAGTTCATCGTATTCGTCATAATCTTGTCGTCGTCGATTTTATCCATATCAGTAAACATTGTTGTATTTTTGGTATGCTAAGAAAGGATATTTGTATTTCAATTTTTTTTAAATCTCATGTAAAATTCATTGTTTTAAATGCAGATACAACACTTTCTTTGATGTAATCTAAATAACTCGTGTTGCAAGACAATTTACTGATTACGCTGTCTGAAATAGCCATACATAATTCAACCTTACAGAAGCTCTTAGAGAGAAATAAGTTATACTTTCTTAATTTTGTATTAATTTTAAAAACATCACACGATGTAATATAATTTGTTTGTTTATTATTTAAAATATTAGCTAATTCAGAGCGTAAAATTTTATATCTTGTTTCCGATAATTCTCTAATTTTCTCTCTGGGTTCAACAAGACCATCTAAGAATATATCTATAACATCTTCATAGTTTTTCGTATTTGCTATAGAAGTTAATAGTTTAAAATAATAATTTTGTTCATTCTTAGTAAGTTCACCCATAATTCCAAAATCAATAATTCCTAACTTGCGTATATCTCGATCACCACAAGTATCCTTTATAAACAATATGTTTCCTGGATGTAAATCAGCGTGATAAAGACGATTGTATAGTATACATTTAACACTAAATTTTGCTAATTGCTCACAATAAATATCTTTATCATTTTCATCTAGTTGTTCTAATTTACATCCATCTAAAAACTCCATAACAATAACCGAATTATTATCGTTTGTGTATTCAGGATACACCTTGGGTATTTTAACATAATCAGTGCTAAGACAATTAGAATACATTTTACTAATATTTTCTACTTCATTATTAAAATTTGTCTGAGACATTAAAATTGCTTTATTTTCCTTTATTAATTCATTTAACTGGAAAGATCTAATATACGGCAAATATCCTATTATTTTAAATAGAAAATCCATTCGTTTTAATGCAAAATGTAGTCTGTTTTTAATATTTTTACGTAACACCTTAATTATTACCTTTTCCCCATTTAATGTTCCTCGGTAAATTAATGATATCATACCTGATTTGTATGGATATAAATATTCACCGTGTTTATAAATTTCTAAATTATCCCGAATGCGCAATGCTGTAGTATCCAAAGACCGTTCTATTGAAATATCTATCTCGTTGCTGGAAAACGGAACCTCGTCAGTATATTTTAATAAATATTCACTTTGCATATCATTTAATAAATAATTATTGGTGCATATTGATTGAAAAATCTTAACATAAAATATATTCAACGAAGCTAATTGTTTAATAAAATTTTCAAATCTTATCTCTTCGTCATAATTAATAGCATATAGAAAACCAAATTCTAAACAGATGAAAAATGTCTGCGTTAAAAAAACAATATTAGATATAGCCTCACGTATATTATCTAGAAAATATACAACATTTGTTCGTTTGATTTTAGGAAAACCAAATTTCATGTATATATTATTCTATTTTTTCTATAAATTCTTTTATATTAATAAATATTTTTTTCATTAATACACCTATTAAATTTTCCATATAAATAGGCAAATCTTCGTTGATGTCCATATTAAATATATATTCAAAGTCTGCACTATGTGTTTTAATATTTGTAATATTTAAATTAGAAAAATTGCTTTTAATCTCCTCACATTTTTTTAGATTGTTTTGAAAATTCAAACTTGTTACTGGTAATTCAATATTTAATGGCGTTTTACTGTGAAAATATATATTACCATTTTCAGTATATTGTTTAATTTCTAATTTCATAAATTTCTTTGGAATTCCCAATTCCTCTCCAAATTGTTTGAAAATGTAAAATATCTGTATATTTGTATTATCATTATTAGCGCTTAATATTTTTACATCTTCAATTACATCTTTATTTAATTTGTGAAATAAAAGAAATAAATTCATATTTATTATTTTTGAAATATCAATATTATTATTTGTAATTTTAAAATTAAGTGAAAATGTATTTTCTTCCTTGTTTTTTTTCAATATAATATTTTGTTTTTTACATATAATGCTTTCTCTACATTCCATATATTGATTATATAGTAATTATAAAGTAATTTAACGATATTGCTTTAAAAAAAGGAACTAAATATTTATTTTTACATTTACAATATAAATGATGAAAGAAACATATCTTAATATTACCGAAGAATGTGATGCCATAGATGAATTGTGTGTTATATGTTTGGAAATAGAAGATGGCTTAAAAAATAGAACCATAGTTCACTCTAAATTTTTGAATAGTCGATGTCATTGTCATTATTATATTCATAAAAGCTGTTTCGATAAATGGTTAGAAAAGCGCCCAAATGAAAATACATCTTGTTTAATTTGTTCGAGTACAGCTAAATTGGTGTTACCATACAATATCAGATGTATAAAAATACTAAATAGTAGTAAATTAAAAAAATGTTGTAAAGAATTTTGTAGATTAATTCAAATGTTTTTATGTATAAGTTTTGTATGGATAGTGCTAACAGAAATCGACACTGTTAAAAATAATACAGATGAATAGATTTTTATATGAATTTATTTAAATAATAATATTTAGATTATTTAATGAGTGAAATCTCAACCGCCACCACACACGACGATTCGTCAGAATCTCAATCTAAACTTGAAATCACTGAGCTTAATAGCGATGAAAAAAAGGAAACATCTCCGTCTATTGATGTCGAGCAGCTGCCCGAAACTAATACAATTGAAGAAACTGATTCTTCATCAGACGACAAACCGTTACAAGAGGTAGAAGTTGTAGTTGAAGATGCTAAAAATCTGGCTTATAATAAAGCAACAGAGTCAATTTACGATTCGTCATTAATTATTGATAGTTATGAGTTTGATTACGTAGTTAGTAAATTACGTGAATTTTTCAAAAGTCTTGGTTTCCTAGAGGCGCATCCGCAAAACCGACTGAGTATTCTGGCCGCGTGTGAGGATCCATTCACGGTTGCTCAGTTTGACTATGCCGGTAAGGTGTGGCCTCTTCCTCAAACTGGTCAAATGTGGTTAGAGTATGAGCTTCTTAAAAATCCGAAGGCGAAGGGGTACTTCTGCCTTTCCACCAGTTACCGTCAGGAGCAAACACCGGTCGATGGTAGACACGACCTCATATTCCCTTTATTTGAGTTTGAGATGCACGGTGGACTGGATGCGCTTCTTGGTATGGAAAAGGATTTGCTGAAATTTCTTGGCTACGACGAGAGTAAGTTCGTAGAAGGTTCTTATAATGATATTGCGAAAGAATATGGTGTAGAAGAGTTGGAAAATGAGCAGGAGGCTGCGCTTGCTAAGGATAAATCGCCAACTTTTTTCCTGAAAGACTTTCCTGAATCAACAGACCCATTCTGGAATATGAGACGCTATGATGGTGACAAGAAAGATATCGCCAAGAAGGTGGACGTCATTCTAAGCGGACAAGAAACATTTGGATCGGCTGAGCGCGAAGTAGATAAGGAGGTGATGCGCGATAGATTCAATACTATCAGCGATGGTGGCTACAAGAAGAAGCTATACGATTTGTTTGGTCAAGAAAGAACCGACAAAGAGATGGATGATTATTTCAAATTTGATTTTTTCGAACGCTGTGGTGGCGGAATTGGTATGACTCGTCTGATTCGTTCTTTGAAGACAGAGGGGTTAATGCCGGATTTTACTAAGAAAGATTAAATTAATAAATAAAAATCAATAAAATAAATACTGCTTATTAATATGGAAAATTATAATATGAATAATAGTTATTTATATTATAATATGGAGCAAAATTACAAAATTGGATTATTAATACCTTGTACGTCGAAAAATCGTAATACATGGAATAAAATGGAAGATACCTATTTAATGACCCATAGTGTTGAAACGTTTTTAAAAACGTATAGCGAAGAACACCAATATATATTTTACATTGGATACGATACCGATGATAGAATATACGCAAATAAAGATGAACAAAATAAAATAAAAGTAGTGTTTGAAAAATATACTAACATCGACATCCAATATATACCGTTAGTTAATATCGAAAAAGGTTTTCTTACTAAAATGTGGAATGTATTATTTAAGAAGGCATACGAAGATGGATGTGATTATTTTTATCAATGCGGCGATGATATATGTTTCAAAACAGAAGGATGGGTGAATGATTGTATTAAAACATTAATAAAAAATAGAAACATAGGATTAACGGGTCCTATTAATAATAATTCAAGCATATTAACACAAGCATTTGTTTCAAGAAGACATATGCTTATTTTTGGATGGTTCTTTCCTGAAGACATTAAAAACTGGTATTGCGATGATTGGTATAATATAATATATAAACCACATCATTTCTTTCCACTTACAAAGCACGTGTGTTATAATAATGGAGGAGAACCGCGTTATAACATTGTAAATATTAAAAATAGTATAATTGTAGCAAATAAATACAAACGAATGTGTAATGCCCATAAAAATGTACTTAATAATTATATTTCAAATATGAAAAAGGTATAATATATTAAAATATAAAGTATAAAAATATATTTATAGTTACTGTAATGCGTGTCAAGATAACAGATAAGGACCATATTGTAGATAAAGTAAAAGACTATTTTCATATTCCAAAAGATTATTTTAGTGAATTATTATTTCCGAGTATTAATAACATAACATATACCGATCAAAATCCATCTGTAAATATTATAGGTATTCAACATGATGATGATACAAAATTAAAAGATGGAGAATTTGTTGTATTATTTTCGGTTGAAAATATGACACCAGAAAACCGAACCTGGTATAAATTTCGTAATAAATTTGGTCATTTTGGTAATAAGCGTGTAAATGCTTTTATATATAATGATATAGATAAGCACGGATACCTAGGAAACGCAATGGTAATACCGACAATATATTTTCGAATGATTCATTATCATAATCATCCCGAACGAAGTATTGCATCTAAAAGCTTTGAAAATAAAAAATTAATACTATTTATTAGTCGTAATACACTGAATGGTCTTAAAACGGAATTTATGAATCTATTTAATAATGCGTATCCTGGTCAATGTGGACATATAATGAATCATCCCGAAATTGTAGGAAAAACGTGTTATGCATCGCCTGAATTAATAGAGGCAATGAGTAACTATAAATTTGTAGCGGTAATAGAGAATAGTATTCAAGATGGGTATATAACAGAAAAAATATTTAACACATTTTATGCAAAAACAATTCCAATATACGATGGACCAGTAAATAGCGAACGATTTATAAACGATTCTTCTATCATAAGAGCTCGAGACCCACAATTACTACAAAAAGTGAATATGTTGGCAAATAACGAAGAAATGTATAATAACGTTGTCAATTCGAATAAATTAAATGAGCAAATGTTGTATCAGGCTACATCGGTTGTGAATGAATTTTGTCTTAAGATAGAGAGTAAGTGGATTATTTAGTTTCAAAGAAACAGTTACCTGTATATGTATTGTTATCAATACTAATATAAACACTATATTATATATTAGTATTATGATTGATTTGAAGGTATTTAAAAATAGTCACGTTGGTGAAGATATATACATATTGGCATCTGGGAAAAGTGTCGATTTCATTGACAAATCATTTTTCCAAAATAAAATTATTATTGGTGTCAATCAGGCGTATAAAAAGTGTGTTTGTAAATATTTATTGAGAAAAGAAGCTAAATATATGAATGAAGTTATTAATGCCAATGATAAGAAAACAATTCATTTTGTCAGTGAAGGAGATTGTGGATCGACAGATACACGAAACAAAAAAAACACACAAAATGCCTTAAATAAAGTTGACACATCAAATGTTGTATTATATCCACACAACAAAAACATGTCTGGAACACCAATAACATCTCTACCACAAGATGATATGTTAACCGTGTCTCATTCGACGATAACAACAGCAATTCATTTAGCAGCATACATGGGTGCCAAAAATATCATATTAGTTGGACATGACTGTGGTACAATTAACGGCGAATGTAATTTTGAAGGTTATCACAATAATGAAACATACAAAGTTGCTCACACCAAAGGAAAAGAAGGATATGTCTTATGGTTGAAAATGATTGAAAACAACACGATACAGTTAAAAAAGCTGTTGATTGAGAAATATGGATGCAATATATACTCGTTGAATCCATTTATTAATTTTAATTTAGAGGGAAATGTTTATGAAAAATGATTACAATATTCCAAACAATCCATAGGCAATATGAATAACATTATATATGTAATGTCATTAATGATTGAAAGTATATAAATATTATCTTAATTTAATAATAAACTAATGTTTAGCAAGAAAATAAGAGAAGATGGTTACGTTATATTAAATTCTATTTTTACAGAAGATGAATTAATGCATTGTAGGAGTGAAATTCTTAATTACATTGAAACACACAAAGTTATGAAAAATGCAAGTGGAATATCAATACCTGATTTTGTCAGTTTTGATGAATTGAAAGCAACAGCAAGTTTAAAGGAAAATAAAAAACTAGTATTAAAATTAGGAGATTATTTTGAAGGAGATAATTATCGTTTTTGTAAACACAACGATATCGGTATTAATCGTATAGTTGGTTGGCATAAAGATAAATTAAACGGAGAAGTGTCAAAATACGAAACAGTAAATATTTGGGATGAATATAATGGTGACAAACACGAAATATTAAAGGTTCTAATATATTTGGAAGACCACACTCGAGATAATGATGGGTTAAAATTAGTCCCAAAAAGTCATTTAAAGCAAGACATAAATCCTGATGGATATATACAATTAAAACCAAAATTAGGGGATGTGGTTATATTTGATCAAAGGATTACTCATAGGGGCATGGAAAGGCAAGTAAAATATCCAAGAATATTGGTTTCATTTGGGTTTGGAAAAAATAATATATTTACTGATAATTTTGAAAAAGGTACAATTATTAGGCAAAATACTCAAAAGAAAACATTGATTATATAATTAAACAAATAACTTTGTTATTTCATTATTAATTATATTTAATTCATCATTTGAAAATCCATTATTAATAAACCAATTGATGGAATATGTTCCATGATTATCCCATGGCATAGTCTTGACTGGGATAAATGTTTTTTGTTTAAGGTATAAGTACGAAAGTCTATGTGAACCATCTCTTAATAAATAGTTATCTGAATATTTTATAGGATTATTTATATTAAAACCTTTTTCTACCAATGAATTTATTAAATTTTTAAAATCATTTGTATATTTTTGAGAATTACGACTTGTTCTTTTTTTTTGCATTTTATTGTAAAGAGAAAAATCATATTCTTTATTTTTTAAATATTGTTCTATTGAATATTTTCTAACAAGCATATCTGCTCGATCAAAAACATCATTTACGTAATTACATTTCAAAAAGTATTTTAAATTTACGAATTCATCCTTTCTATTTTGTTCGTATTTTTTCATAACAATATCAATAGCTTTTGTTTGTTCAAAATTATCACTGATATGAATAATTATATCATGAATATAGTTTTGTACCTTCCCCATATACGATGTTCTAATTACCTTTTTAATATTTTCTACTGATTGTGATATATTATTTCCAGTTGCTTTTTCCCTGAAATTAGGTTTTTCAATATATAATTTAAAGTATGTATATGAAAAAGAATGGTTAATCATATTTTTAATTTTAACATTTTTTACTTTATTTGAATCTATATCATCTGTTGTATATATATCCAATATTGATTTTTCAAAATCGTCTTTATTTTTAAATTCATATGTATAATAATGCAATACGGGAAATGTTTTGTTTATATGTTCTAAAATTTCATCTGTAATCTTTTTAGCAGGAGACCAAATAAATCCGGAAAAATTATATTTATATAACTTCATTATATAATATGAACTTAATATTTTCTGCTAAAAATTTTAAATCCAATATTATAAATATTTTAAAAACAGTAAACAAAGAAATATACATAATGGCATTTCAAATAAATGACAAAGATATAATAACTCAAATAAATAATTTAGTTAATAAAAATGTTAATGTTAATATTATGGTTGATTATTCAATGAATAAAATGTTTCAAAATTTGTTTGATAACAAATGTAATTTGATATATATAAAAGAAAAGTTGTTTCACCATAAAACAATATTAATTGATAGTGATATTGTAATAACTGGTTCATCCAATTTACATCTTAATTCAGTTATGGGATACGATACTGAATATATTTTAAAACTAGAAAACCAAGAAAACTTAGTAAACTATCATAAATATATTTTTAAATCGTATAGTGAAAATATAGATATAACAAACAAACAATTTTCTGAAGAAAATAACATAGTTCGAAATGTGTGGTATTCAAAATATACCGATTTAATGGGAAAAATACTATATTACATAAATTCTGCAAAAAAATCTATCGTAATTATGCATTTTTGGCTTACGAGCAAAGTTATTATAGATAAACTAATTGAGATATCAAAAAATATAGATATTAAAATATTGTTAGACAAACGAAGTTTTGAAAGAGATAGAGAACAATTTAATAAATCAAACGCAATAGAATATTTATATACAAACAATATTGATGTCAAAATAATTGATACTAAATTATTTCATTATAAAGTTATTTTAATAGATAATAATATTGCTTTATTGGGGTCACAAAATCTTTATGATAAATCATTTAAAAACCATTATGAAGATATTTCATTATTTAATTCAGAAATTTTATGTACATTGTTTAAATCGCAGTATGATTGGTTATTAAATAATTATAAGTGTTATTCATATAAAGAATGGGAATTAAATTTATTTTGTGATAAAAATAGTATCAATAAAAATGGTATTTGTATAGTTGGGAGTCATTTATTGGAAAAATTAAACATTAGAAAATCAAATGATATAGATTTTATATTAAATACTGGTGAACGCAATAGATTAAAATTACCAAAACATAATAAAACATGTGGTAAGCATATTGAAATTGTAAGTTACAATTGGCACCCAATAATTAATGATGATGAACTAATAAAGAATGAGAATTATCATATTTTTCTTCCTAATGGATTTAAAATTTGTAAATTACAAATGTTAATAGATAAGAAAATAAAACACAATAGAGAAAAAGATAAACTAGATTTGAAATTAATTGAAAATATTAACAAATAATTAATTTTATTTAATCTATATAATCATTTAATATATTTATAACTTCTAAAAATTTATATTGCCTCTGCTTTTCCGAACAACCAGCATAATGTAATAGTTGTATGTTTTCAATACCATATTTATCAATATTCATGTCTTTCGGCATAAAATTTATACCTGGTTTAAATGGTTTCCAGTTTTTTGATAAATGAATTAAAGCATATGAAAATACATATTGTAAAAAAATATGTTTGACACCATGAGTATTAATTAAATTACCCCAAATTTTTTTCTCATATAAATCAAATCCTGGTTGAATTAATTCTGCATATTTGATACATAATTCTTCTTTAATTAAAATTGCACCGGCATTAAAATATGGATAAATATCTTTATATGTTGAAGGATCATTATTATAAGTTATAAAACAACAATCTAGATATTTATATTTTTTATTAAAATCAAAATCATAGTTAAATAATTCACAAATATATTTTCTGTATGTAGTAGGCATCTGTGCTTCACTAACAAAGGCAGCATACATTGCCTGCCAATCACAAGATAAATCAAATTCTGGATTATTTAATGCAATTGTATCACAATCAACAACTAATCTATGAGTTCCTTTATATTTTAATGGATGCGAAAAACATGGCAATCTGGTTTGCCATAGTAAATTTTTAATGTCTGGTTCATCTACATAAATTATATTAATATCAAAGTTTTCTATACGTTTTAAATCTCTATCATTCCATTTCAAATTTTTATTACATATAACGTTTATTTTATATTCATAATTATTCCAATTCTTTTTAATTGAATTGTATAAACATATAAACTGAGAAACAACGTCAAATTCTCTGTATGTAGATTGTATTTTTTGTTTATTATCGTATATTGGATTACAATAACAACAAATGTTTATCATATGTGTATGTATAATATATATTATATATACATAAATAATATGAATTTTTACGCCCCAAATAATATTCCTAAAAATATTAATTTTCCAGATATTTACTTTACACCTGATTATGGTTTCGCGTGTGAATATTCTGATAATGCTAAATGGGAATTATGTAAATACAAAGATTTAATATATGTCTACTTAAAAAAACCTATAAAATACGAAGGTGTAACTTATTATGATTTAATTACACCCTATGGTTATTCTGGTTATTATTATAAGTATGAAGAAACATATAAAGAATTTGTTCCTATTTTTAGAAAAGAAGCAAAAGAAAGAAATTATGTTACAGAAGTTTTAAGACAAAATCCCTATTTAAATATTAATATTAATGGATATGATATTATAACGTCAAAAACTATTTATGGTATTAATTTAAGTAATTTGAGAGCTAACGATTATTTGAAGTTGACTAATAAAACTAATAGAAGGATGGTTAATAAGGCAATTAAAAATAATTTCGAATTTAAAATTTTAGAGTATAAAAATGAAAATATTAATAGTTTTAAAGTAATTTATGATATAACAATGAATAATTTAAATTCAAAAAAATATTTTTTTTTTAATGAGAATTATTACAATAACTTAAATAATTGTTTTATAGCATGTATTTATTTTGATAAAATTTTGTCTGCATCATGTATAATATTTAAATATAACAATTTATTACATTATCATATAGGAGGTTCTTTACTTGAATATAGACAATATGGAATTAATAATTTTTTACACTATAATGTTATGAAATATGGAATAAATAATGGACATCATTTATATGTTTTAGGTTGCGGATTAGAACAAGGTGATAGTTTAAGTAAATTCAAAAAAAAACTATCAAATAAAGAATTTAAGTATACAATTTATAAAAATATACTGAATCAAGATATCTATGATAAATTGTCAGTAAATAATAAAAATAATGATTTTTTCCCTGCTTATAGATGTTGATTTATTATATTTGTTATTTTGTCAATATTTGATAAGTAGCTAAATCCATTTATTTTTGGCGTATTTGCATAATGAACTAAACTTAAACTTTCTAAAAATTTTTTTGTGTATTCCAAATCAAATAAACTAGAAAGATAATTCAATCCAGGTTCAAATGGTTTCCAATTACTCGATAATTTTAATAGTGTAAAAGAAGCAATAAATTCTATACCACATATTTATTTAATAAAAAACGCATTACCAGATAACCACCTTTCTCCTAAAAATGTAGTTCTTGTATGTAAATTCAAATGGTCATTAAATAAAACACAATCACCCCTTTCCCATTCTATGTTTAAATCATACATATAACCTTTTGAAATAACTTCATTAAAAAAATAAAATATCTCTTCACGTAATTTCATTTTAGATTCATTATTATATTCTTTTTTTATTTGAAAATAATTCCAATTAATATAATTTGTATTCTCGTCAAAAAAAAATTTGTCATGTATTTCAAAATTACCTTGACTATCCACTTGAGATTTCCAAGTAAAATCTAAATCAATCACTTTACTATATAATTCAGGATTATACTTTTTCATAACTTCTTTAACCTTTTTTGTTGTTATTAAAGATGTGATACCTCCATATTCTGCTTTTTTATAACAAAATAATGTTAAATAATCAGGAGATTTATCATAAGGAAAATAAGCAAAATCAGAATGTAATGGTTGCATTAAATTAGAGGAGTAAAAATGATTTGAATTGGGTACAAATTTTACATCTCTTGTATAACTAATTTTCTTTGAATCATCATTAACAGGTCTAGCTTGAATTATTTTACCTAAATGACTTGATAACACATTATATATATCTTCTATTTCCGCATTAGTTAATTCTTTATTCAAATTAAAAATATAATAACGACTAAAATGTCCCCAAACTTTTCTAATATTATTTAATATTAAATCCTTATAATTATAATTTTTTTCGTAATGACAATATTTATTAACATTAAAATGAAACGTTTTATTTAATATTTCCTCTGATTTATTTAATATTTTATTATTTGACGAATCACAAAGTATATGAGAAATAATTGGATTGTTTAAATCTTCATTCGTAATTTTTTTATTTACATTATTTATACATATATTTTTTCCAATTAAGAACAAAAAATGTATATCTTTATTATCTAAAAGATTTTGGTCAATCAAAAAGAAGTTTATTTTTTCGAATATTGAGTGGTTTAAAATAAATGTTAATTCAGATTTATTTTTAATTATAAGACCAAAATTAATATTCACATGAATATTATTCAATAAATATTGTATTTGTGTGTCTAATTCTATACCTGCAATAAAGTTTAAAAAATATACTATATCTGATTTTAGTGATTCACAATTATACATATCAATAATTGTATAATCCCTTTGTTCTTTATTTTTTTTGCAAATAAATTTCATTATATTTATATATTTATATATTTATATATTTAGTTAAATGATTATATCCAAAAAAAAACATATTGATTGGGTTCCGTATAAGAATATTAATCAAAAAAGAATAAATGAATTACTAAAGAATTCTATAACATCTAAACTATTTACTAATAATGGACCAAATGTTCAATTATTAGAAGAAGTTATTAGAGAAAAATTACAAATTGATGATACAAAAACAGTTGTTGTTGTAACAAATGGTTCAGTGGCCCTTCATTCTCTATCAACTTCTATAGAATATTTTCATAAACAAAAAATAAAATGGGCAACACAATCATTTACTTTCCCACCTTCCGCACAAGGTACGTTATCAAATGCTAAAATTATAGATATTGATAAAGATGGTGGGTTAAATTTAGATGAATTGGATGAAACAATAAATGGTATTATAGTAACAAATATTTTTGGTAACGTTGTCGATATCAAAAAATATGAGAATTGGGCTAACGAAAATAATAAGTTTTTAATATTTGATAATGCCGCAACACCCTTTACATTTTACGGAGGTAAATCTTGCTGTAATTATGGAGATGGCTGTACTATTAGTTTTCATCATACCAAACCGCTGGGATTTGGTGAAGGAGGTGCTATTATTGTTGATAACAAATATGAAAAATACATTAGATGTTTAAATAATTTTGGTTTTTATTTAGAAAAAAATTTATGGGTAAGAGAAGGAAATAACTATAAAATGTCGGATATATCTGCTGTTTATATAATACAATATCTAGATAACTTTGATAATATAGTTAAAAAACATAAAGAACTATATAGTTATTTTAAAACACAATTAATTCAACATAATATACCAATAAAATTATTTCCCTCTTTCCATGATGAAGATAAAATTATGCCCAGTTGCTTTTGTTTATTATTTGACAATTATGACGACAATATCAGACTTAAATTGTTAGAAAATAATATTTTTTGTCGTAAATATTATCATCCATTAAAAAATACACAAAATGCTGTTGACATATATCAAAAAATTTTATGCTTACCTTGCAATGTTGATATTGCCAAGAAAGATATAGATCACTTTATTCAGTTATTGTTGTAACATCACTTTTTACGCAAACTTTCTCTCTTGGCGTTCTCGCCAGAAAATTGTTTGCGCGGACCAGGACTGTATTGTGAAGCACTGTCGATGTCTTTTATCCCCTTGACAAGCTTGAACAAACCACTTGGTTCAATACTACTAGATTGGTCGCTACCCCACATATTTCTATTCAGTGTGATATGGCGTTCCACCCATGTTGCGCCCATTGCTACGGCTGCAAATGTAGTGACCAATCCATATTCGTGTCCACTATAACCAATTTCTTTGTTTGGATATTTCATTTTAAGGTGTTCGATATATCTTAAATTTAAATCCTCTACCGGGCAAGGATATGTGCTGTTTGTATGCATGATGACATCTGGTTTGGCAGCATCAACTGCGGCTTCAATTTCTTCTTCTGTACTCATACCTGTGCTAATGATAACAAAATCAAATAGTTCACGTGTCAGTTTACAAAGTTCCAAATCGTTTATAGATGCGCTTCCAAGCTTGGCGATTTTGGTGTATTTTGCCATCAACCTAGCACTATCTATATCCCATACACTTGCGAAGAATTGTATTTTTAAATTGTCAGAATATTTGCACAATTCTTCAATTTGTGCTTCAGAAAATTCCATCTTATGTTTATATTCTAAATAGCTCATTTCTCCCCATGGCGTGTTCCGACGTTTACTCTTTTGTTCTTCAGGAACACACACATCTGGATTGCGTTTTTGTATTTTCACATAATCCGCGCCTGCTGCTTTTGACAACATGATTAACTCTTTACATGTTTCTAGAGAACCGTTATGGTTAATGCCTATTTCAGATATAAACGTTGTCATTTAAATTAGTAATCGAGGATTTCTTTAAACACTAATATATATATCTATAAAATTAAAAATTTGTTGTATAGATAAGTTTAATTGCTTACAGATTTGAATAACTAACATTAAATCTTAAACTATTTCAACTTAAATGTATTTTTTAATTTCATAGTATGGATACAGAAGAACATATATTCATTGGTCATGATGGTAAAAAAATAATTAATGATACAGAATTTTATTTCACAAAGCATTTTGATTGGGTTTTCATGAACAATATGATTATTAAACGGAAGTTTGAACCCAATACATGTTATATAAAGACAGATTATCTTGACAAATATATTGATGATATTTTAGGAATCAAAAATAAATTTATTTTAGTTTCAGGATGTAGTGATTTCTCTCCAAGCATTCATTATAAAAAATCGTATGAGAAAATTATCGAAATTCCTAATTTGATAAAATATTATGCTGAAAATAATTTGTCAAATCATGTCAAGATGTCTTCTTTGACAGTTGGGTTGGCTACACATGATACAGCTTATGAGCATAAACTTTTAGAAATCAGACAAACTATTGGTATTAAAAAAAATAAGATATTTTGTTGTTTCCGACAGAGAACAGAGAATTGCTGCGGAGATAAATTTGTTGAGAGACAGTATGCTTCATTATTTATCAATAATCACCAAAAATACATAGATTATTACGACAATTTAAATAACAACGATTTCTTAACAAATCTTTCTCAATGTAAATGGTGTTTTTGTCCTCTAGGAAATGGTGTAGATCATTCCCCTAAATTACTTGAGTGTTTAATATTAAAGACAATACCAATTTGCAAAATAAATTTCAATTCTTATTCACTTTACAAGAAATATCCCATAATATGGATAGAAGATTTTAATGAAGTTTTGAAATATGATGAGCTAAAATATCCTACAAATTTTGAGTGGGACAAAATAATCGAAGATTTTAATCACAAAAACGTATATGATAAGATTTGTTCTGAATTGACGAGTTATGTAAAATCGTATGATATTATTATTACTGTAATTGCTTCGAGAGGTAATATATATGATCAATTAATCGAACAATATTGGGTTCCATTCATAAAATTTATAAATATTCATTATACAAACGTACATGTTATTTTGATGTTTGGAAACGACTTTGATAAATCTGGTTTATCATTGGAAGATGCAAATATTTTTTGTGGTAAGCATAATGATTCATATATTCCTGGTATTTTTGATAAAACATTAGATTGTTTTGAATATATCATTTCGAACTATAATTTTAAACATATCATCCGTACGAATTTGAGTAGTTTCTTGATCATACAAAATTTAATTGAAATAAGCAAGTCAATGAAATATTACAATATTTACGCAGGAGTATTAGGGAGATTAGGAAAGAATCATTCATTCTTAAGATTTTGTTCTGGTGCATGCTTTTGGTTAACCAAAGATATTGTTAAACTTTTAATCGATAAAAAAGACCATCCGGAAAGACTGAAATATCACGATGATGTTATTGTTTCCCTTATTTTAAAAGACATACCACGTACAGAATTACCGAGGTTTGATTTAATGTATCACAATGTTATTCCAGATAAAAAACTAATGTTGAATATTATTTCCAAAACACACTATCATATTAGATTAAGAAATGATAACGATCGCAACTTTGATGTAGAACACATGAGATTTTTTACAGAAATCATGTATTCATTGAATGTATCATAATAACTTTTTCAACTAAATTTTGTTTTGTTTTCAAAGATATAGTATGAATTGACTCTATATATATATTATTCATAATAATGTTTTTTATAATTGTCTGTATCAATAAATTTTCTTACTATGTAATTATCTGGATTATACCCTAATATTACTTTAATATTTACAGATTCAATATTATGAAGTAATGTCATATTCTTTATTACCATTTCACCATTGAAACTTTGTTTGACAATGTTATTCAGAAAATCAATATTGTGAAAGTTCCAAATATTTTTTATATTTTTGTATATTGATATTCCGCACCAGTCACTATAATCCATGCAACCTTTGACATAATTTACATAATATTTATTCGGATTTATTTCAACCGATTTTAATAATTTATCCCATTCCTTTAATTCAAATATACAATCCAAACGTATTCTCATCGCAATATCATTATCGTCTATCAAGTTATTTTCATTAATATATTTAATCAAATAAGTTGTACCGAAGAACATTTTATAAATTCCTAATGTCCAACTATCTATTTGATTCTTAGTATTATGTAGTTGTTGTTGTTGTCTTGTTTTTTCGGTCAAATTATTATATATATATTCATCAGATGGTTCATCATTTATTACAACATAATCAAACAACTTATTTAATTCTTCGTAAGAGTTAATATTATTATTCCAAGTAGATAAATAGGTCTTAATATTATAATTTTCGAATTGTTTTTTATAATTATTCAATACAAATTGAACACATTCTATATTTGGTCTAATCGGACCACTAAATAATAAATGAATACTCATTAACAATATAACTACTTTAAAATTTAAATACTATTAATTTAAATATATTATTATGTTGTTAACCGATGTTGTAACCGCAACAAATATGAATCCAACATATTATAAATTCATTCCGATATTTATAAAATGTTGGAAAAAGTTATTTCCAGCCATCAACATCCATATAGTCGTAGTGGCGGATGTGTTGATAGATGAACTGCAACCATATAAAGAGCATTTAAAACTATTCAAACCTATAGATAATGTAGAAACTAGTTTCATAGCTCAAAATATTCGCTTGTTTTATCCTGCATTACTCAAAGAAGCAAAAGGAGGAATCATTATTACAGATATGGATATGGTGCCTATGAATACATCTTATTATGTTGAACCAATCAAGGATATATCCAATGACAAATTTGTTTGCTATCGTCCTTTGAGCTGTGTTGGTAAAAACGAAATGGTTATCTGCTATAATATTGCTCATCAAAATACCTGGAGCCAAATATTCAATATCAATACTGAAAATGATATCATTGACCGGATATTATCTATATACCAAAAAGACAAATATTTTGGGAAAAATGCTAATATTCATTATAAACCCTATTGGATCACAGACCAATTATATTTATACGAAAAGACGCAAGAGTGGAACGTTAAAACAAATAATCTCGTGATACTAGACGATAAAAATATGATGAAACGAATTGACAAAACAAATACGAATCCATTCAACATGGAAGAACATTTTGTTGATATTTCAAACGGATTTTATTCAGATTTTCATATGTTTCGCCCTTATGATAACTATATCACTCAAAACAATAGAATTATAGAAAATATTTGAAATATTTAATCCCTTTTCCTTGATGCCCAAAAGGGATATTTCAATGATTCACCTTGACCGAATGGAACCATCCATGACTCGTCGCCATCTACGACAACGCTCCCCATTTTTTTTCTTAAAATACTTGTAATGCTTTGCTCGTGTCTATTTTCTCTGAATTCTTGATGTTGGAGTTGATTATTAAAATAATCTGTGCACAACACTGGATTCGATAATATTGTTTTTGTATACTCTTTCATATAGGTCAATAAATGCTCATTTTTTTTCATAACTAACACACCACCAAGATATTGACCTGAGTTACCAATTGAACTATCAGGTTCAATTTCGAAATAATCAAAAATTTGCTTTGTTGTCCAAAACTTTTCTTTTTCAAGACTTCCTGGTCCATTATTACCGCTCATCTGAAATGATAAGATTCCGTATTTATTTTTGTTATCATCTAACAATTGTAAATATTCATTAAATCTGTGTTTTCCTTTTGTGTTTATCGTACAACCTGCATCAAGATATACAAGATATTCACCATCATTTATCTTATCTAATGCTTGTTGGATTATGATTGGTCTCCAAATCCAATAGCCACCTCCTCTTGGCATATTTAGAATTTGCTGATAATTGTTTGTAAAATCTTTCGGTAAATGTTCTGGTCCAAATGCTTTCACTGAAGTGAACTCGCCAAACACGTGTGCTTCTTTCACAATTCGTGTTTTTGCGTTTTCAAATTTAGCATTGCCATACGTAATAAAATGAACCTTTCTTTTTGGTATTTTATCAATCAATAATTTGTCTGTCCAATATTTAAGTTCCAATTTTTCCATATTGTATTTATTTTCTTTTTTATTCTTCATTATTTCGTGATATTTTCTCTCTAAGAACTCCTTTGTAATCTCATTCCAATCCTTTACAACCACAATAGGAAGTCCTTCATACAGCTCATCTATCTTTGAAGTTATCACGATTGGGATGCATCCTATGTATAGAGCTTCCCACGTTCTATGACAATCCATCCCAGCACCTGGTGGAGACAACACAAACTTATATTGCGACATCATATCGTAACATTTTGGGTTAGTTACCGTTATTTTAATTTTACCTTCAATATAACTATGCTTCCAATATTCATTTTGATTCGGAATAAATTCAATGATATCACAAAAATCGTTCCACCCCGTGTTTGCTTTTTGTATCAAAGAACCACGAATGGAATTTGTATTGGGTGAATAATTAACACATAGTAGTTTGTTATGTAGTTTCGTATCTTTATTTTGTTCTAACCATTGAACTAATACATTATGTTGGCGGTCATAGTTCAATCCTATCGGTATTGCAGATACATTTGGGTGGTTCAATGGCTTATTCCAACAATATATGTGTTTTATCAATGGATGTGATGCCATTTCTTCTGTTAAAATAAAATCATCTGTTTCGATGATTACTATAACTACTTTACTACTGAAATTTGGAAGAATTTCATTATAAAATTTACCAATAATTTGATTATATCCAGTTAAACAAATTAAAGGAATATTATAATTAAATTCATTAATATTTATTTTTTTTCGTGTAATTAACAAACCCTTTTGTTTATCTACATATTCAACAATGTCATCTTCAGTAATCATTATTAAATATATTAATAATTAGTTTTTAATATATTTATAAATCTAAACTTACTACGTTTTTATCGCTCTTTTGACGGCGTTTGCTTCGGGAGGGTGTTTTTGCTTGGGATATTTCTTTCAACTCTTCGATGCTAATGGTACTGCTGTCCTTTTTGTCTTGCTTGTTGATATCAATCGATTTGGTTTTTAAACCAGAGAGAAGCTGTGAAATATCAGACGGACCATTCATCTCGGGTCTCTGTGCAGGTGTGCTGCGGTTCGCCTCTTGGGGTCCTAAGTTTTCGAATGTTTCCGAGATGCTAATACCATCGTCCATTCCGCGCGCTGCATTCATATCAGGACGATTGGATGGTGGAGGATTGCGTTGGCTTCGTGTGGTTTGGGTTGAAAATGGTGCAGGTGGTGGACCAGGCGTTACATCAGGAGGCGGTGGAGCACCACGCCCATCGTTCATCATCTCATTCATAAATCCACCGAATCCAGGACTGCTGTCACCCATCGTGTTGACTGCCGCCTGAGTAAACTGTTGCATCAACTCGGGGTTTTGTCTCATGATATCATCCATACCGGGCATCGCAGATTTGAACATAGTATTCGTCATATGAACCATCATTGCCGAGCCACCCAACTGGAAAAGGAGTTTGAGCTCTGGTGCCATCGTGGCCTTCGACTTGTATTTCTCGTGTAATTCGGCAAATAATTCGTCGTAATCATCAATATTTTCATTTAATTGCTCTCCCCATCCATCCAGTTTAAAATCGAATGGATCAAATCGGTTATTTAAAAACTCAATACCTGTAATGGCGGCCATCAACATACGACCTTGGAATTTGCAACTGGCAGATCTTTCCTTTTCGTCCATAATCATCTCATACTCTCCTTTCATTTCTTGGAGTGATGAATCCATATTGTATTTTTTAGTAAGTTTGACTCCTTTCTTTTCTAAACCTTCTAAATTGCGAAGAACCTTGAATTTCTCTCTTAGCAATTCTTCTGATGACATCTTGGGTTGTGCAGGAACCGCTTTGTCAGGGTTAAGAGGCACATTATTAAACTTACCGAACCCATCCCAAGTTTTGTTTTTATTCATGTCTCTACTATTTTCAGCGGTAACCTTTGCCATAGGAACGGGTCCTGGATTGGTATCGATTGTTTTCGTGTCACCTGAATCAATAATTTCATTCGGTTTATCAGAAAAATTTAATTTGATCCCCCCGCTTGTTTTTAAAGCATCGTTGAATAATCCAGACTTTGATGGAGCTTTTTGAGATACAACTTCTGTTAAATCATTCAATTCGTTTTCTAAGTCATTGAGGTCATCGATTTTAATATCGTCGCCCTTTTTGTTTGAATCGGTCTTTCTTTTACCATTCATAAGCAACTCGATTCCGTCACCAAAATTAACAGAAGGTTTACTACTCTCACTATTTAAATTAATGACAGGCGTGTCCTCTAAATTATTAATATCAATAACTTCCGGTTGTATATCCATTATGTTTTAAATAGAACTTATAATTTTAAGTAATCCGCAATTAATATAATTTATGCGATAGTTAATTCATTATAATTAGTAGTTGCCATTTTATTGTCCAATATATACCACAATCCTTGTAGCAGACAATCGGCTAAATCATCTTTTTTATTGCTACCTTCCATATGTTCACACCAGGAACTGTTATCACATATTAATATTTTTTTAGTAATTTCAACACTAAGTTTTTTTCGCTCACTATATGTGGTTTTTTTATTTCCAATAAAGTATTTTAGTTTATTAATTGCAGATACAAAACCTATATCTTCTTTGTTGTTCATAATAAAAAATTGCGCTATCATACCTTGGACTGTTTTCATACGATTAGCAATAGGACTGATTTGATTTTCAATTAGTATTTTATCTGCGCTTAAATATTCTACATTGTTTAAATTGTCGCGTAATGCAGAGCCTATTTTAATTAAAGACATTTCTGCAGCCGAGTCCTGCTTAATGCTGTCCAAACAATTATTTTTCTTATATTCATCTAAAATATCTACTAATTCCTGTTTCTTATATTTGTTGGGGATTTCAATGTTATAATCGATTGCTATTTGTTTTAATTTATCTATTTTAATTCTTTTTTGATGCGTTGAATTCAAATCAGCAGAAGGTATTATATAATTAGTTTTCTTGGCACAGCTTTTACAATAATAAATATTATGTTTGGTATATTTTGAAGGTTTATTACATTTTGTATTTACATTTTTCTTCTTTATTGTTTGTTTGCAGGTGGGTATCTCTCCACACAAATTAATTACATCCCATTTAATAATATTATATGAATTATTTTTAATTTCTAATAAACAAAGTGCTAAATTTTTAATACCAACGTCAATACTTAGTATTTTCATATACTTTATGTTATTAAATATTTAATTTTAAATAAATATTTAATACAATATAGTTATATAACTTCTTGTAGTTATTTATTTCGCATTAGGAAAATACTTTTTAATTAATTGATCTTGTGTGTAAACCGGAATTACTTGTCTGCTTTGTAAATTCTGTTTGCTTAAATATAGATTTTTAAGGTCACTGTTTTCGTAACCATATGGTTGTGATGATTCGTTTTTAGTATTATACACGTAGGGTGCTTGTGGATATTTAATACTATTATCGACATCTAATTTACAATTACCACATTGATCGCATGCGTTTTCTTGATTTTGTCTTATAATGCTATCAGCATTATCAACTAAGTATTTGCGATATTCCCAATTTTGTTTAATGCCAATTTTTTTGCGTAAGTTTTCATTAATAGCTGCTCCAGATTGCCACGATGCGTAATTTCTTCCGTCGTGCATTATTGGAGGAGAATTAAAATGGATATTATTTGAACCAGAATAGCACGTTCCCCAACTCATTTAATATAAGTAAATATAAAAGTATTATTAGTAATTATAAAAGTATTATTAGTAATTATAAAAGTATTATTACTAATTATAAAAATATACAATAAAAGATTTATTGATTAATTTTGTCTTGATTATTTTCGAGTAAAGATACTAATTCAACTTTTCTAAGTTTATGTATTTCAGCAGGCGTTGATAAATTATTATCTAATGCTATTTTTTTTAAATCATCTACCTTCATTTTTTTATATGGTATATTGCTTAATAAATCTGTATCGGTGACTTCACTAACCAGACTTTCAGTGCTTTGTCCAACACTATCATCGAGACTTTGACCAACAACATTATCTACAATATTATCTAGTAATAATTCAACATCGTCAGATACATCATCTGCCGAAATCGATTTTTCTAATTTGACGGCTTTTAAATCACTGCTTAAATTAGTCAAATCACTAGATTCTATAATTTTTCGTGGTTTGTTAATCGTATCAATTGGCTCTAACTCTGGTAACACTAAGGTCTCGTCGTCGCTGGTATCCTTAGAGATGTCTATAACCTTAACATCTTCAATATTTTGTTCCTTATTTATATTAATTTGTGTATCGTCAATAGATTCACTATCAGAATCACTATCCGAATCGCTATCGGTGTCAGTATCTGATTCGTTATCGGAGACATCTATCTTCGTAAGATAATTCTCCGCTGATATTTTCGCCTCCAAAGTTGCATCAGGACTTGGTGGACCAGAAATGAATATTTCCTTTGTAGTATTATTACTTGTCACTATGTCACCCATATCACTTCCTAAATCATTACGAACATTGGTTATAAAATCACTTAAAATTGTATTTTGTTTTTGCAGTGAATTTTCAATATTTTTAAAACGACCATTAACATAATAAACGATAACCCCTGCTAACAATAGAATTAATCCAATTGATAAAAAAAAACTGTTTTCTTTAAACATTATTAAAAATTAAAAATACTATATAAATTATATTTTTACGTATTAAATATTTAACTGTCCTATTAATTTATTTGTATTATCAATAATTTCTGTAGGATATTCTAAATCATTCAAAACTTTAATTCCACCCTTTACATCGGATATACCACTATCTAGCTTATACGTATATAAAAACTCACCATTTTCCTTTTTATTTATCTTCATATTGCAATTGTGTGTCTTTTTATCATTGCTCAACTTATTACAAATATCTAAATAGTGTGTTGTTATTATGAATGAAACATTTTTATACTTATTTAAGTATCTTAGGAATGATACTGCACTGCCAATTGCTTCATATGGATTTGTTCCGGAAAATAATTCATCAAACACGCAAAAATGTCGTATATTGTCATCTTTGATATTATCCAAAATATTCTTGCATCGTCTTGCTTCTGCTTGAAATAAACTATCTCTATTGGATGTATCAGGAATATTAATATAACAATGTATTTTGTGGTATGGGTAAATAGTAGCACTTTTATAACAACCGTATCCTATTTGTTGAGAGATTAAAATATTAAACAATGTAGTTTTTAATATAGTAGTTTTACCGGCCGCATTAGGACCAGTGATTAGTAATTGTTTATTAAGATTATAAGTATTTTTAACAGGATTATTGTGTGTAATAGGATAAAACGCATTATTAAATTTTGTTTTATTGCCAAATTTACATTTACCAAGATAGTTTGTGTTTACATTTTCCTTAATACCGTTCAAAATATCAATGTATCCCCAAAAATCATATGAATATTGGAGAGCATTTTTATAAGACTCGTTGTTATGTAACATATAATAGCATTTCATGGTGTGTCCTATATTATTTATCTTTGTAAATGTTAATTTGTTTGGTATAATATTGTCTAAATCTACTTTAAATCTCTCTAACACGACTAACTGACTCCTTAGGTCAGTTACGAACTCTTCATAAGAGTCTATATTTGTGCATTGTAAATCAAAATCATTTATAGCAATAATCGTGTCGTCAACGTGTTTTCGAATTAAAAATAAATCTCTATGTATGAATTTAATATTTTTAACAAAGCGTATACAGGAGCATATATTTTGATATATTTGAACTACATAGAAGAACAAGGAAATTAATATGTATATTCTCTGATCCCAAGAAACAGAATGTATGTCAAATAATTTACCGATTTGGTGTTTTTTAAAAACAATTTTTAATAACTCTACATAATTCGAAAACGATACGTTTTGTCCTTGGATTTTAAGTATTAAAAATGGTAGTATTAGAAATAATATAGGCATTGCTAATGTTAAAACTGGCGACAACATATTATATACGCTCAACCATTGCATACATACAGCATTGTTATTGAGGTTTTGTAAATATTTCCACTCTATATAATTGTATTTTTCGTGGAAATCTGTATCGTTTTGTTTGAGATTTCCTATTCTCTCTAATAATTCATATTCGTCGCTTTCAATATTTTTCATTTGTGGGATATCCTTTTTAATTAGGTTTTGTGTATCTTCTAGATATTTAGTATTTGTAGTATAATGTTTTGTCCATAAGTTTATTATTTTTTCTCCTAATTTTGATTTTGGATTGAATGTTTTTTTATATAATGAATTTTCTGGATCAACTAATTCTAAATCAGTAATAATGTTGTCGTCAATATTGTGACACTCGTTTGTATATGTAATAGGTAGTTTAAAATATGTCATTATTAGTTAAATATATTTATATGATATATTTTAAACGTAAATTACGCTACAACGTTTGCAGGCAATTCTTTAATTTCAGTTGCATAATGCTGTTCAATAGCTCTGATATTTGATACGTCAAATTTAGTGATGAAATTAATAGCCATCCCCTTTCTACCCCATCGTCCACTTCTACCTATTCTATGTAAATATGTATGAACGTTTTTTGGTATATCGAAATTAATAACAGTACTCACTTGCTGAACATCAATACCCCTTGCTGTTAGATTAGTTGATAGTAATACACGTGTTTTACCGGCAATGAAATCGTTATAATTATTTGTCCTTTCTATTTTCTCCATGTTACTATGAATTTGTCCTACGGCAAAATTATCTCTAATCATATTATTGTATAATGTCTGAACACGCGTTATACTATTACAATATATAATACACTGACTAACAGAAATATTGGCATATATATCCTTTAATGCATCATATTTTTCATTATCGTCGTTTAAAGCAACATAATATTGATTTATTCCTTCAAGTGTAAGTTGTTCTGTCTTTACTAATATTTTAACAGGGTCTCTCATAAATTTATCTGTTAAATTTGATATTTCATTGGGTAATGTAGCGCTAAACAAAGCAACCTGAATATTTCTAGGTAAATATTGAAATATATCATATATTTGCTCTTTAAATCCCTGCGACAACATTTCGTCTGCCTCATCAATAACAATAATTTTACATTTACCGGGTGCTATTTTTTTACGTCTTAACATATCATGTATTCTACCAGGACAGCCAATAATTATATGCGGATTAGTTTTATTAAGTATGTTAATATCTTCCTCTATTGATTTGCCTCCTATTAATAAATGCGTATTAATATTCTTCATCATAGCACTTAATGAATCTATAACTTTTTTTGTTTGTATGGATAATTCTCGCGTTGGAGATACTATAATAGCCTGTGTTGTATTTTCAGACACATCAATTAATTGAAGTGTTCCAATTGAAAAACATCCAGTTTTTCCTGTTCCTGATTGTGCTTGTGCAATTATGTCCTTATTATTTATTAACGGTATAATCCCCTTTTGTTGTATGGGACTTGGTGTTTCAAAACCATAACCGTATATTCCTCTTAATAATTCCTTTTTTATATTTGTTAATTCTTCCCATGAAGTTATACTATCATTATTATCATTCTCACTTAAAGAAGTCATAAATAATAGTTTATAATAATATTTAAGCTTTTTAAAAACTATTATAATAAAAACTACTATAACTATTATGATTCATTGTAAATATTAATAGTTATAATAAATAATAAACTGATATAAATATCATATATTTATATTTATATATGACTGTAATTGTATATGATATAATTGATTTTGATAATATTAAAAAAAATGGTTTCATATACAATCTAGAACAGTCGACAATAGAGATTATAGAAAAAATTGCAAAACAGGTAGGTTCGCCTGAATATATTAAAACACCACAATTTAGTAAACAAAGAACTGATAAAAAAGATATAAATTGTCCTATATGGGAAAAAATGAAGGTTTTAAAAAAAACCGACACGATAATAAAAAACGAAGAGGAAATTTACATTGACAATATTCGTAAAAATCTAAATAAAATAACTGCAAAAACATATGATAATTTAATAAAAAACATAATTAATGATCTTGAAAATATAAGCAATAGCGAAGAATCAAATGTCAATGAGCTTTACAATAAAATAGGAGAGTCTATCTTTAATATAGCAAGCACAAATATATTTTTTTCTGAAATATATGCTCGTTTGTATAAAGAACTAATGGATAAGTTTGACTGTATGAAGGAAATATTTAAAACAAATTATGAGAAAGTTTCTGATTTATATAAAAATATAGAATATTGTGATTCTCAAATAGATTATGATAAATACTGCGAGATAAATAAATCAAATGATAAGAGACGAGCTTTAAGTAAATTTTATATAAATTTAATGAAATTGGGCGTTGTATCTAAATGTTCAATAATAGATTTGATAATGGAGATACAAAATTATTTAAATGATAAATTAGATATTGAAGCAAATAAACCAGTAGTCGATGAATTATCAGAAGTATTGTTTATTTTAATAACCAATTCATGTAATGAATTGTCGTCGTATGAACAATGGGATGTAATTATTAATAATGTTAAAAGGATAGTAGATTTGGAGTTCATTAATAATGTTGGGTTGACAAACAAAACGAAATTTAAACATATGGACATAATGGATAACATTACTTCAAAAATAAATTAAAAACAAAAAAATATTTTATATATATGAATAACATTAGTTACATAATTACAGAATTGAATAATAACAATAACAATAATAATAATAATAATAATATTGCCGATAGTGATGAAATAGACAATACAAATAACACAAATATTATAGATGATAATGATATTTACGATATTGATTTTTTAGTATATAATTCATACACTGTTAAACAATTACAATTAATATTACAGTATTATGATATTTGTAAAGGTCGTATGTGTAAAGACGAAATAATCCAAACATTACTTTTATTTGAGACAGACGAATATAATTTAAATATCGTAAATAAACGAAAATATTTATGGAGCATTGTTATACAACTTAAAAACGACGATTTCTTTAGTAAATATATTGTTATTGATATTAAATAAATTAACTTATTATATAAATTTATTTAATTAATCTAATTAATCTAGCGTTGTCTTTGGCGTTGCTGTTGCTTTTGCTGTTGTTGTTGCTGTTGACGTTGCTGTTGTTGTTGCTTTTGCTGTTGCTTTTGCTGTTGCTGTTGCTTTTGCTGTTGCTGTTGCTTTTGCTGTTGCTGTTGGCGTTGCTGTTGCTGTTGGCGTTGCTGTTGCTGTTGCTGTTGCTGTTGCTGTTGCTTAGCTTGCTGTTGTTGGCGAACGGCCTTGCTTTGGGCCTGTGTCGCTCTCGCAAGTTGCTTTTTAATCGACCTTACCTTACGTACCATAGCGTTTTTACGCGCCTTAGTCTTAGTTACCTTTTTCGCGGCGGCAGCTTTTCTAGATACACGACGAGTTCTTCTTTTAGCCATTATATATAACGATTAGAAAAAATTATAAATCTATGTGTTACAAAAATTATATAATTTCCTAAAATAATAATTTTAGTAAAATTATTAAGAAAATCACCAAATAGTATCTGTATTATTCCACCACATTCCATCCCCTTCTTTAACATTGTAAATTTCGCGAAATAATGGTAAACGCGCTAAAGGACAATTGCATCTATATTTATCTAGTGGGTGTGGGTTTTGTTTTAATTGTGCAGGTAGTGCTTTATCAAATATTTTTTGTCTCCAGGTTTGGGCACTATAAATATAAAATGCTTCTAAAGAGTTTTTCTTAATCGGGGCAATGTCTCCGTTTAATAATTGAAAATAGAACAAATATTCTTCGGCTAACGATATACCTGATATATCTGCTAAATTCTCTCCGGTTCCAATAGAGGCATCGAATTCAATACCATCTCTCTTGGCATATTCTTCATATTGCTTAATTACGTCATCTATTTTTTTCTGGTATTTTGCTTTATCTTCCTTTGTCCACCAGTTTTTTAAATTACCTATCTCGTCATATTTACTACCCGTATTATCTAAACAATGAGATAATTCATGACCTATTGCATATCCTACGTATGCTAAATTATATTCGATTCCCCTTTGTTCTAAATCAATAAAAGGTTTTTGTAAATATGCTAAAGGAAAGTAAATAGAATTATCTGTTGACTGATAATATGCATTTACAACATATGCCTGTGATCCAATTAATCCTAAATTATTCCAATCTACCGAAGGAATGTCTGTAACTGTTTGTCCTTCTAAATTTATCATTTCTTTACGATTATATGCACATATCAATCCCATATTATACCAAGGGTCATCCTTAGTATATTTTAATATAGGATCTTCTCTTAATCTCTCTGGAACACCAACAATAATATTGATATTTTCTAATTTTTTAATTGCCATATTCTTTGTAGATTGCGATAACCACGTGTTACGTTTAATTTTATTAATGTATATATATCTAAAATCATCTATCATATTTTTAACATACGCTTCTTTAACTGGATTGTTGTGATGTGAAACATATTCTGATGTTAAAAAGGTGTTATATGTAAACGCTAATGGCCAAATTGAATATATTTCCTTTGGAAATCTTACAGGTTGACCTTTTACGAACTTTTCGTGGAATTCAAAATGTATTTCGTTCCAATCCCAATCAAAACGAATCATTTGTCTATAAAATATAAAAAGCCACCACGTTTTCCACTGTGGTGTTGTCCAGTTTTCTTTTAGTAATTTAACTGTACACATTAATGTATTTAAACTACCAACTACAACCTTACTCGGAACATTTTGATATACATCTTTTGTTTCTTTATATACACCACATGGGTCTACTTTTTTCCCTAATTTACTTACAAATCCAGTCCAATTAAAACCATATTTTTCTTCTAATTCCTTCTTTGTTAATACGTTGTAAAAATCTTCTGATTCTTTAATACCTTCACACATCATAGCATCAATTAATTGTTTTTCAGTATCCCAAACATGTTGAGGGTCATATTTTTCCCAGTCGTTTGGTAAAAGAGTTTTAAAAATTTTACGTATGTATTCGAAATACTTTTCCTTGTATTCTTTCTTCATCTCAGTATCTTTTTTAGTATCCCATTCATAATCATTATATATACCCCAGTCATATATGCCTACTTGTGCAGAATCCAAGTGAGAAATATATTTTGTAACATTTTTCTCATCAGCGCGAATATTCCATACGATGGGAGCTTGCCAGCTAAATATTTCATCCTGATTGGCATACGCCAATAGACCATACATATCTTCCATGAATATAAACTGGTCTACTTGTTTTTTAAGACGATGGCAGTGTTCTAACCCCTTTTTTTTGTTTGCGTTTGAAATACAATTCATAACAGCATTAATAGATTCTGCCTTTTTCTTTCCTTTGTTCTCCTTAATGTATGTGTTTGTATAGTCAATCAATTGACGATATACTTTATCTTGTGATATCCGCGCGCTATCTATTTGGACATAATATTTTGGGTCATTTTTTGATAATTTTGCTTGCTCTTCAATCCATTGATAATTGACGTAATCATAAAAATTATTATTGGGTTTACTATTGTTATTTTGTTTAAAACTTTCATATTTATCTTGAATTGACTTAGCAAAACCATCGTAACTTTTTTTAGTATCGGGCATTTTTTTTAACTTGTCTATTCTTGAATCGCTAAAAAGACGATATAAGTTTGGTCTTTCTGATTCATTAGTGAGTGCAAGCATATTTTTGTATTTTTTTCTTACTTGTCCAATTACATTAGAGCCTTTGATTTTCTTAATGGTTTTGTTGTTGTTGTTATTAATTTTTTTTTTATTCTTAATAGAATTGCTCATATATAATAAATTAATAAATTAATAAATTAATAAATTATTATATTAATTTATTAATTATTACATAAAACATTTCAATATATTATATATATTTACTCTATATGGTAAAGTCAAATTTAAAGAGTAATATTAATTATCCAGAAATTAAATCATTAAACGAAGATGATAGAAATATAGAAGTTTCATTATATGAGATTGATTTACTTAATGTTACTTTAAATATAGCATTGGGTAATATTAAGTATTTATTTGAAAAGGAAAATATAGTTTACTATCCTGTTTATATTATCAAGGATGATAATGTTACTAATCAAATAGGTGTATATGAATTGTTGCAAGATAAATTACAATTAAATTTAGATGATGATGGCGATTTAGATATAGCTTCAATAGACGGTCCTTTACTGTATTCATTTGTTGACCAATCATATTTAAAACGTTTTGAAATAGAGTCAGAAGAATCCAAAAGTGACATACAAGAAGATAACGAAATGGGAAATAACCCCGAAGATAACAAGGACGTTGATGACGATGAAATGGATGACGATGAAAAGGATGACGGTGAAAAGGATGGCGATGAAAAGGATGGCGATGAAAAGGATGGCGATGAAAAGGATGACGATGAAAAGGAAGCAAGTAATCTAAACATTATAACCGAACAAAATTCAGTCACTGCAAAAAAGGAAATCAACGATTATGTAGAAACAGAAAATGATAATTGGATGCAAAAACATATGAAAAACAATAATTACGATATTATAGAAAATGAAGGTGGTGGTGATTGTTTATTTGCTTCTATTAGAGACGGGTTGAGATATGTAAACATTAATAAATCTGTTTCTGAGATGAGAAAAATGTTATCAGAAGAAGCAACAGAAGAAATATTACAGACGTATAGCGAATTATATAATTTTGCTGTAATAGAAAATGATAGTATTACAAATGATCTTAAAAGAATGGCAAGTGAATTCAAAACATTGAAAAAAAAAATTCAAGATGAAACAGAGAAAACAAGACAAAGTAAGATGATTTCTGATGCTGAAAAAATATCTAAGAGTCACAAAGAACTGGTATTAAGACGAAAGCAGGTTAAGGGGATGTTGGGTGAATTCGAATTCATGAAGGGGATAACAACATTAGAAGCATTAAAGGCGAAAATTCAAACATCTGATTATTGGGCAGATACATGGACTATATCTACATTAGAACGTTTAATGAAAATTAAAGTAATTCTCTTTTCAAAAGAAAATTACAATGGTGGAGAGATTGATAATATACTAACCTGTGGTCAATTAAATGACAATATATTAGAAAAAGAAGGTATATTTGAACCAAAATATTACATATTGTTAAATTATTTAGGTAATCATTATGAATTGATTACATACAAAAAACTAGGAGCATTGACATTTAAAGAAATCCCGTACGATGTTAAGAAGTTAATAATTAACAAATGTATGGAAAGGGCTGCTGGTCCTTATTATATTATTCCAGATTTTAAAGAATATATGGATAAAATGAATGTAGTAATTAATGACGAAGTTGACACAAATACCGAATTATATGATGATTCAACCGTTTTTCAGTTCTATTTTAAATCTGCAGATGGACCAAAACCAGGAAAGGGAACAGGTGAAAAACTGGGACCAGAAGGTCCACAAGAATATATAGATTTGTCGTCTATACCAAAATGGCGTAAAAAATTGTCAAATTTCTGGGAACAAGAGTTTATACTAGACAATAAAAAGTGGTTAACAGTTGAACATTATTACCAAGGTTCCAAGTATAAAAGAAATAACCCGGACCATTACAATTTATTTTCATTGAACTCTAATAGTGAAGTAGCACGCGATCCTAAAAAGGCGCGTGAATTAGGCAGTAAGAAAAAAATAAGCGTCGACAATGATTTTTTCAATGGTCGTCACGAAAAAGTATTAGAAGATGGTATGCGTGCAAAATTCACACAGAATAAAGACCTAAACAATTTATTAAAAATAACAAAACGTGCCAAGTTACAATTATTTATAAAGGGTTCTCAACCGATTGTGTATAATTCTTTAATGAAAATTAGGAGTGAAATATAAGATTATTAACTAATTGGTTTAAAATATCTAACCACTATATATTATGCAGTTTTCTGATGATTCAAGTATTATATTAAAACATTTACTACCAAAATTTAGTAATATACGAAATACTAATAAAATTTCTAAAATATCAAATGTAATCGATATTATATACGATGATTTAAAAAAGGGTAATAATTATTACACGAAAATTTCAGATAATATAAATATAAAATTAATCGACAAGAATGATATAATATTTCCTGATAGTTTTTCCAGTAATCATTATTCACATAAAATTAAAAGATATGTTCAGACGAATATTAAAAAACAATTGATTTATAAACTTAACATATATGATAGAGAGATTGATATTATTTTTAGTTTATTTACTGACGATGACGTAAGTAATATCGACCAATATAATGCATATATTAAATTAATAGTAATTTGGTTACATATGTGTAACACATATACAACAAAAAATTGTTCAAACACATTGAAGATATATTTAATTTTAACTCCTTTTAAAAAAAAATTACCAAATAATAGGAGCGAGATAATAGGCTATGAACATATAAATACAGGTATGACATACAGATGTGTTGTCGAAAATGAAATATTTATATATCGCAAAGAAGAATGGTTTAAGGTGTTAATTCATGAAACATTTCATAGCTATGGATTGGATATTGATACACATGATAATAACAAACTAAAAAGTCAAATTAGTAAATTATTTCCAATTGATTCGACATTTAATATCGCCGAAACATATACTGAAACTTGGGCGCGTATTCTTAATTGTTGTTTTTGTAGTTTCTTATCTAGTAAAGATAAGAATGATTTTCAATTATTTTTAGATTTTTCTCTCCAAGTAGAACGAATATTTTCTATAATGCAAATGAATAAAATATTATCTTTTATGGGATTACAATACAAGGATTTATGGGCTGACAATCCTATAAGTAAGGGGCTTCGCAATACATTATACAAGGAACAATCTAACGCGTTTAGTTATTTTATATTGGGTGGTATTTTAATGAACGATTATGTTATTTTTTTAAATTGGTGTTTCTCCAACAATACATCGTTTATTAAATATAAATCAAATACAAATAATGATAATTTTATGAAATTAGTATTAGACTTGTACAAGAAAGAAATTTTTATAGATAATATAGAGGATTTCTATAAGATATCGAAAAAAAAAAATAATTATGATTTTTTATTGAAAACTTGTAGAATGTCATGTATCGAATTGAAATCTACTTACTAATTTTTCTGTGAATATGACAGTATTTACAATTTTCTAGTGGTTTATTTAAACATTGTTTTCGTTTTTTGGTAATCGCCATACAAATATATTTATAACTACCATTTCCCAAATATTGTTTATTTTCTCTCCATACAGCACATGCTTCATCAAAATCGATATTAACTTCCATAATAATGATGTATGTGTAATAAAATTATAATCAATTTTTAAAGATAAAAATTGATTATAACATAACATTTATTGTTATCCTAACAATGGGTGTAAGATATTTGAACGGTTATTTAAATTCTAAATGTGTTAAAGGGATAAGACATATCGATTTATCTGAATTATCAAATAAAAAATTAGCAATAGATGCAAGTATTTATATGTATAATTGCAAGTTAAAAGGGGATTTAATTGAATATATGTATAAAATGATATTTACACTTAGGTCTTATAATATCATACCGGTTTTTGTATTTGATGGAAAACCTCCTCCTGAAAAAAAAAACATATTAACTGTGCGAAAACAAAAAAAAAGAGAAGCACAAGAAGAAATACATATGCTTTCTGAAAATCTTAAAAATCTACCCGAAGATGCTAGTGAATATAAATTAATTCACCAAAAAATATTTAACTTAAAAAAAAGAACCATATACCTGACATATCAAGAAATTTGTAGTGTAAAACAATTGTTAAAATTGTCTGGTATTACTTATTATGATTCGGAAGGAGAAGCAGATTCTCTATGTGCAAAATTAGTAATTAAAAATATAGTATGGGGTTGTATGACAGACGATATGGATTTATTTATATACGGATGTCCACGTGTAATTAGAAATTATAATTTATTCAATAATACTGCCGTTCTTTATAATTTAAAAGATATTTTGAAAGAGTTAAAACTTTCTATGAATGATTTTAAAGAAATTTGTATTGTTTCTGGAACCGATTATAATTATAATGAGAACAATGATCTATATACTACATTGAAGTATTACAATCAGTATATTACAAACAAAAAGGGTAATAATTTTTATGAATGGTTACATACTAATACAGATTACATTAATGATTATTGTCAGTTATGTGTATGTTATTTTATGTTCGATGTAAGTCTATTAAATATTGAAAAATATAAAAATATAAAAATATTTAATGGACCAATTAATAAATATGAGTTATTTGATTTTTTGAAAAAATATAATTTCATATTTACCACATAACAGTATTCCACGTAACAGTATTAATATTTATATTCATAGATATAAATATAAATATATATCTAATGTAATATGTCGAATAAGAAAAAAAGCAAACTTATAATTAGTAACGATAATTTTGAAATTCCAAAATATAATGAATATGATTCCTTAGATAAATATAATTACAAAATACCACAATTAAAAGAAATATGTAGTCATTACAAACTTAAAAAATCTGGAAATAAAACCGAAATTAAAAAAAGAATTTATGATTTTTTATTAAATTCAAAATATGTAATATTAATACAAAAAATTTGGAAGTCCTATTTACTATTAAAGTGTAATAAACTCAAAGGGCCTGCACTATTTAATCGAAAGTTATGTATTAATAGTGTAGATTTTTTATCAATGGATGAAGTTAATGATATAACATATGAACAATTTTTTAGCTATAAAGACACAAGTGAACAAACATATGGCTTTGATATATTATCATTAAGTAATCTTTATTTACAGCGACCGTGTCAAAATAAAAAAATTGTATTTAACCCATTTAATAGACAGCAAATACCATGTAATGTTATACACGATCTATTTGATTTAATTAAAAAACACAAACTATGTGGTTTTAGTATAAAAACAAAAATAGAAAAACCTCAACAATTATCATTGGAAAAACAGTTAGATTTTAAAACAGTATCTATTTTTCAAGAAATAGATAATTTAGGTAATTATACAGATATAATGTGGTTTAATTCATTAGACAAAATTAGTATAATTAGATTTATTAGAGAGCTATACGATATATGGAATTGGAGAGCATCATTAGATATACATACAAAACGAGAAATTTGTCCACCAAGAGGAAATCCATTTATTAATATTGATATAACTACTTTACCAAATTTATCTATTTTAAAATTAAAAGAAAAAATATTATTTATCATGGAATATATGATTACGCGCGGTATCAATAATGCTAGTAAAACTTTAGGAGCAAATTATATATTATGTGCTCTAACTCTTGTAAATAATGATGCTGCTGAAAATTTACCGTGGTTATATCAATCAGTTTCCGCAAATTAACATCGTTTAAGGTGTTAATGTAATATATTTGCGTTAAAACGCTTAAAAAAGAAACAGTATAGTATAATATAGTATGGTAAAAAAGACCGCCCCCACTAAAACCCCCGCCAAGGCCACTAAGAAGCCTGCCAAGAAGACTGTTGCCCCCGTAGAGAAGGTGGTAGAGAAGCAAGTAGCTAAGCCTGTTGAGACCCCTGCCCCCGTCCAACAGGTTGAGGCTGCCACTATTGTTCCACAGATTAGTGGCGAGTTCCTCGAGTTTATGACTAAGCTTCAGACTGTTAATGCTATGATTTCGTCTCTTAAAGCTGATTTCCGCCAGCTTGAGAAGAAGGCGATTCGTGAGCTCAAGGCTGCCGAGAAGGCTTCACAGAAGAGAAAGCGCAAGCAGGGTAACCGTTCGCCGAGCGGCTTTGTAAAGCCCACCAAGATTAGTGATGAGCTTGCCAATTTCCTTGGAAAGGATAAGGGGTCTGAGATGGCTCGCACTGAGGTAACTCGTGAGATCAATGCTTACATTCGCGAGCACAAGCTACAGGACAAGGATAATGGTCGTGTTATTAGGGCCGATAAGAAGCTTTCGTCTCTTCTCAAGCTACAGACCAGCGATGAGCTAACTTATTTCAACCTCCAAAAGTACATGAGCCCCCACTTTGCTAAGGCGGGAGTTCCGCTCGTTAACGCTTAGAAAAATATATAAAAATATTAATCAACATAAATTATAAAAATCCAAATAAAATATCAATAATATTATTACAAACAAATAATATTATTACAAATAAATATTATTACAAATACGGTTATTTGAAAACTTATTAGAAAAAAATATTATTTATTGAATTTATTACGATAATTGGGGTGATGGTGTTTAAATCGTCCAATTAACCAAACATTATAAAAAAAAATTGATTTAGAGCCAATCCATATATATTATACAATAAGTATGAGCAGCCAACTAGAGAAACTCATTATTAATGCTACCAGTCTTGATGTAGATAAGGATGTAAAATATTCTAAGCCTAAGATTAATAAATCAGGAGGCAAGAGTATTAATATTCAGAATTCACAAGCTAATAGTGTTCTCAACCTTAGTACTCCTCTTATGCTAACGTGGGGTGTTAATGAATATGTAGATGATACCAACGGTAAAAAGACATACAATATGTCTCTACAATTTCCACAGGAAGATTATAAGACTGACGAGACAAGTGCATTTCTTGATACTATGATTAAGCTACAAGATAAAATTAAAAAGGATGCAGTAGAGAATTGTAAGGATTGGTTTGGAAAAACTAAGATGTCGGCGGAAGTCGTAGATGCTCTATTCCATCCTATGCTACAATATCCAAAGGATCCTAATACTGGTGAGCCTAATATGGACCGTTCCCCTACTCTTCGAATTAAGCTTGATTATTGGGACGATAAATTTAATTGTGATATCTTCGACGTTGATTCGAATCATATTTTCCCAGATGATAGCACATCAAATGGTCCAGTTGAGCTTATTCCTAAGGCTACTAATGTAGCTACTATTATTCGCTGTGGTGGTATCTGGTTTGCAAATGGTAAATTTGGTGTTACTTGGCGACTTGAACAAGCTGTTGTCAAACCACGTGCTAGTTTTAAGGGAAAGTGTATGATTAAACTTACTAGTCAAGAAAGCGACAAACTAAAGAAACAGCAGGAACCTGATGATGTGGTAGAAGATAGCGACGAGGAGGAGGTTGATGAGACACCACCTGCTCCTGTTGTAAAGGAGCCCGAGCCCGAGCCTGAGCCTGAGCCCGAGCCTGAGACTGAGCCCGAACCCGAGCCCGAGAAGAAAAAGGTTGTAAAGAAGAAGGTTGTTCGTAAGAAGAAAGGACCAGAATAAATAAAAACAATAAATAAAAACAATAAATAAAAACAATAAATAAAAACAATAAATAATATTAAATTTTAAAAAAAATTAATATAATTCAAGATTAATAATAATATCACATTTTTTATTTACATCATAACTATCATCAATATTTATGAATGAGATACCTTTATTTTTTATAATATAAATTTGTTGTTTAATTATTTTCAATTCAATTGTTCCAATTTCAAATACTTTTTTTCCTATATTGAATGTTATTTTTTTATTTTGTAGAGCTTTCTGTATTGAAATTTTTATATTAATATGTATGTTATTAAATTCGTCGATATATATATGCGATGGTAATTGAGGTATACATTTAACAATCAATGTATTTTCTCCATTATCATAGCTAACTTCATCGTGCCAAAGAGGAATATAATATGTTTCTTCGCAATGATTTAATATATATATCTCAGAATCCAATAAATTATCTAATGATGGATTTAATATTACTAATTCATCATTTTCTATTTTTTCTTTCATAATCTCTCTAAATTTCTCTAATGTATCTTCGTCTATTCCCAATAATTCTGAATATTGATTCATATATGCATATAATTTTAACGCATTAGACTTATCTATTCTTTCAAATGTAGAAATAGATATTTGTTGACAATTTTGATATAGCAATTGTATTATTTCCTTTACATTATTAAAATCAACAATGGTAGCCATTTTAATGAATTTTTCAATTATGAATATATAATTATCACTATCATGTGGTATATTTTTATCAGTTGGTATATTTTTATCAGTTGGTATATTTTTATCAATATTATCATAAATTAAATAGTTTTCTAAAAACGTGTAAGCATCTTTAATTTCTGTAAATTGTTTGTTACTATTCTCGTTGTTATTTTTATCAGGGTGATATATTAATGCTTTTTTAAAATACTGTTTTCTTAATTCTTTTTTCGTATATGGGGTTTTCAATTCCAACAATTCAAGTGCATAATTCAAATCCATATATCTTGTTTATTAAATAAAATATAAAATTCTCTAAATGATAAATAGGTCTATAATTATTATTGTAAAATTGGAAAAAATTATAACTATATATCAAAATATCATTTACATCCTCGCTTTTAATATAATTATTTTGTATCAGGTGCTTTAAAATAAACCACATACACTCAGTAACGTCTATATTATATATAAAAATATCATATAATTTGTCCCTCAATTCTATATATATATTATTATCTATGTTCAAAATTATATTAAGAATGTTATTGTATATTTGTTCATGTTTATTTATAAAATTAGATTCAATATTTGTATTTATATGTTTAATGTTCGTTATTTTAGATAAATTAATATTTTTATTTTTATTATTATTACTACATTTAATATAATGTGTTTTGAGAGGCCTTGGAACAGATACAATAATACATATATTAATTATATTATCTGGTATAAAACTAATTTTTTCACTTAACAATATAAATTTTAAATTTATATTTGATAACGTCATCATATAACTATAAAATATATCTAATAGTTCGCTGTGTGTATTATGAAAATTTTTACAAACAATTATTCCAACGCCATTTGTTCTAGAAATAACTATATCTTGTATATGATTATATATTTCATTCCATAATAATTTAGAATTACAACCGAGGAGAGACATGTCTATTTCAAAATGAATATCACTGATTTTATAAAAATACGTATTTTTATTATATGTAATGGTAAGTTTTTTTTCATATTTTAAATTAGAGTTACTGTATTTTCTTATACAAGCTAACATTTGTGTATATTTACCAGTTCCAGATGGACCATAAAATATCATATTATTTATATTCATAACATTGTCAGGAAATGAATCATATAGTGGTTTTAATTTTGGGTGTAAATCATATTCATCATAATTATTTAAATAATTCTCAAAATGATTGTCATTTATCTTCATTAATTATTTAGTTTGAATACTCTTTATTTAATAACCAGTAATAATATTATATGGATTCTATTGATAATTTAATTACTAAATTCAACTCAATAAAAGATACACACCCTGAACTATCCAAATTATGGATAAATTATTTAATTATACAAAAAACAAAATTAAATAATTTAATTTACCAGGGAGAGAAAACATTAGATATATTATTATATACAGATGATATCTCTATAGAAAATATATTAACATTGGTTATATTAAACCAAAATAAATTTATTTAAAAAATAAAGCACATATTATCTAATGAATCTTGCAATAGATGTAAAGGATTTTGATATTAATTCTGTTTTTTTTCAAAAACCAATTACAAACACAGTTATAGATAACTCCGACTTTATAAGAATATTGTACTCAAATGATCTAATGATTTTAAATGGAATATATATTAAAATTAAACTCGATATTAAATCTGTCGAAACATTTTATAATAAATATAAGTGCATTTTTACCATTGCAGAGAATCAAGATGTAATAAATAAGATACAATCTATCGAAAATCTTATATTAGAACGTTACACTAGTAATAAAACTAAAAAGAAAAAAATATACGAGCAAATAAATAGTTGTTATTTGAAAATATTTACAGATAATATGATTAATCCTAACAAAATACCTAATTATTTTACATTAAAAATTTCGGGTATATGGGAAACAAATACTGATTGTGGAATTACGTATAAATTTATAACAATCAACCATCAGTAGCAAAAAATTCCAAAATAATATTAATAATACCAATAAACATTATATTTGTTATAGTTAATAAATAAGTTAACGAAGTAATATTTGATTCAAGTGCACCATTGAACGAATCATCGCCATTACTAACATTGTCAATCGAACCTGAGAAATATTTGAATAATACTACTATTTGTAACACTTGTAATATACTTGATATCAGTGATGCTGTGTAATAATCATCGGCAAGTTTACCATCATTGATACGGTCATAATATTTAAAATGTAAGTATAACATCCATCCGACTATCATTAGCATTAGAATGGCGGGCATTGAACTAAATAAGATTTTTGATAAAAATGGTAAAAAAGATTCATCAAAACTATCTCCTTTTGCTAAAGCAATTTGAACAAATAAAAGAGATAAAATAGATATAAAAACCAAACTATATCCTATGATAGATGCCGATGCAGTACCAACATTTGAATTTTTAAGCGATGTGTTTTCAAACATCACTTTAATAAAAATACCAACAAACGATATTAATAACATTATATTAAAATCAAATTCATATACTGAAAAAGGTTTTTGTTCGCTCATAATGTAAGTATAAAATATAATAATATTTTATTAATTAATTTACAGTTTTTAACCATTTTTGTAATAATTCAATATCACAGGTTTTATAACTATTTACACCATTTTGTTTAATAAAATCATTTAATTTTATGAATTTTGGTTTTTTCATCTTATTTGTTTTATAAAATATATAATCACCGTATTTTCCGCTTCTAATAGATGTATTATCATCTATTATACGAATAATATTTGTATTTTGTTCTTTTGTTTTTTTAGTAATATTATAATCTTCTATTGTAATTTCGTGTATTTCTTTATTAATGTGTGTAGCCGCTATACTATTATCATTATGGGTAAAATATAATCCATATTTTCCCTTTTTAAGTGTTACTGGTTTATCATCAATATAACCTACAATCCTATTCTTACTATCATCTAGTATTTCCTCAATTTTATACAGTCCATTTCTTATTTTTTCAAAATCAATATCCTCTTTTATTTTTTTGAAAGAGACATTATTATTTTCTACACATTTTATTACTGGCCCATATTGTCCTATAATATATGTGTGGTTATCATCTATTTTGATTTCCTCCTTAGTTTCTATGACACCAATCGACAATTCATCAATCTGTTCTAAACATTCTTCGCATAATGTATACCATAGTTTATTACCTTTTGCTATTTCGTCTAATTTGTCTTCCATGTTTTTTGTGAATTCATATTCAAATAAATTATTAAAATATTCTAATAAAATTTCAATTACTAATATTCCCAGTGGTTCTATTACTAATTTATTATTTTCATTTCCAAACTCTCTTTCATTTTCATGTTCGGATATTTCGTCATCTACTAATTCATAATCAATACAGTTTATATTTTTTCCTTTCACATTTGTTTTTTTTACATAATTTCGTTCTTGTATTTTATCAACCAATGATGAAAATGTCGATGGTCTTCCTATACCATTTTTTTCTAACAAATTAACTAAACGAGATTCTGTATAATGAGCTTTTAAATTTTTCAATGTTACTTTCGACGTAACCTTTTTATAATGGACTCTGCTTTTTCTTTTTAAAGTTTTAAAGTATGCATATATTTCACATATTTTTTCGTAGCCATTTACTATTTGCCATCCTGGAAACATTACTTGTTCAGCAGTATAATCATATTTACATTCCTCAGGTGCACTAATGTATGCTTTAATTACACTATACTTTGCCGGAGGCATACAACTTTCGATGGTGTTTCTTCTAATTAGTTTATATACACGATACTCATTATTTCCTAATTCTTTATTTACATTTTCCAATTCGACATTTGTAGGTCTTATTGATTCATGTGCCTCTTGTGTATTCGTATCTTTATCATTTCTTAGACATAATTGCTGTATATCGGTTCTTACATATTCGTTTGAATATGATTTTTCAATATATTTTTTCATTCTTTCTATGAATTCTTCGCTGTATGTTGTGCTATCTGTTCTCATATACGTAATGAAACCTCCTTCATATAAACTTTGACATGCTTTCATTGTTGCTTTTGGAGATAATTTAAATTCATTGCTTGAACATTGTTGTAATGTGCTTGTGGTGAAAGGTGTTGGTGCTTTTTTAATAGACTCCTTTGGAGTATTATAGTCATATATGTGATTATAATTAACTGTTTTTTCCAAGAACGTTTCTACTTCTAATTCTTCACAATAATCTTTATTCAATGTAAAAGGTATGTTTTTACTTGTAAAATATCCTACTGTTGTATAGACTTTTGTTCCTGGCGAATTATCGATTTCCTTTTGATTTTCATAAATTAATCGTAGCGCAGGTGTTTGACAGCGTCCAGCACTTAATCCTGATTTAACTGATATTTTTTTCCATAAAACTGGTGAAATCTTAAATCCAATTAATATATCCAATATCTGCCTTGAATGTTGTGCGTATACAGTGTCCATATTTATTAAACTTGGTTCTTTTACAGCATCCTGAATTGCTTTTTTGGTAATTTCATTAAATATGATTCTTTTTGTTGTATTTACGGGTAATTTAAAAACTTTACAGATATGCCACGCAATCGCTTCACCTTCACGGTCATCGTCAGAAGCCAAAATAACTTCTTTTGCATCCTTAATTGCTTTTTTTAATTTTGCTATTTGTTGTTTCTTTTCGTCCATAATTTCAAATTTAGGTTTGAAATTATTTTCTATATCTATTGATTCTAAACCGGATAATTGTGTTATATGCCCGTAACTTGCCATACATTTATAAGATGAACCCAAATATGATTCTATCTTTTTACATTTTGCTGGTGATTCTACTATTAGTAATGTATAAGACATATATATAATATTTTTTATACATTTAATTTAATTTAATTCAATTATATTATTTAACAATATGGTTCTATCGTTTTTGAAAATATAAACTCCTTTTTAAAATATGGTTTTACAGAAACATTACGTCTATGATGAGCAGCATGACAGTTACAACATAATGCTAATAAATTATATTCTATATTATCGCTTGAATTATGGTTAAGGTGATGTATTTCGTGTGGAATCATCTTAGAAAAACTAGCATTGCATAATCCACATTTATTATTTTGTTTTACTAATATTCTATTTCGTAAATTATATTGTAATGCTAGAATATCGGTTGTTAATATTAGTGAAAATATTTTAATTACATTTATATTAATAAACATATATATGATTGATACAATATTATATTTTTTGGTTTTTGTATTCATTCCATGATATATTTTTTTTAACAGGTTTATTAGGTTTTTTATTTTTATTTTTATTTTTATTATCATTGTTCATAATAGCACCGTCAATGTATATTTGTTTTAATAATTTGCCTACTTCATATGAACCCGTGTGTTGATCAATTTTACCATGTTCTATTTGTTTCAACACATTTAATAAATTCCACAGTGTTTCTAAATTAATTTGATTTTTTTTAACCTTATTAAAAATGTCAGTATAATTATTAAATAGAAAACTACATTGTGAAGTTAACATATTATCAAATTGTTTAGGGTTCGTTTGAATTAATCTTGGATATTTTTTTTTTAAATCAATCATTCGAGTGACATCATTTCTTATTAAATCACTGTGTTTTTTCTCTCTAATATCATTTGTATAATCGATTACGTTATTATCATTAATCATTTTTTTTAATTGAAGGCTTTCATTTTGATTCATATTTTATTTTAATATATATTATTATTTTTAAAAATAAACTTATTATATATATATGACTAAAACTACCCAGCGAGGAGGCAATATAGTTACATTAACACCTGGCCATATTGATACTATATCTTCTTTACAAAATAACTTATCAAGTACCGCAATGACATCTTTCGATGGTTGTACACCAGCAACTTGTGCTGATATAAGAGTACGTTTAAACGAATCACAAGTTAACAACAACTTATCTGGTGGTAATATTAATAGTGTAGAAGTTGATTGTCCAACAGTTGTAGGTCAGAACAGTTTGCAACAAGCAAGTTCATGTGGATTATTTAAGACAGGGGCAGAATTAATGACGTTCAACGAAAGCATAGTAGGTGGAAATAGCAAACGTAAGACTGGTAAGAAACGTAGGACTGGTAAGAAACGTAAGACTGGTAAGAAACGTAAGACTGGTAAGAAACGTAAGACTGGTAAGAAACGTAAGACTGGTAAGAAACGCAATAAAACCACGAAACGTTAATTAAATTAGCAATAATTAAATTAGCAATAATATGATATTTATAATAAAAATATTATAACACTAATATCTAATATGAAAGCGTCAGATTGGACACATTTTATTTATGTAATATTAACTTTTATGGTTCTTCATATGTTTATAATATTTATTGTTCAAATAGATAATATTAAAAAAAATTGGCCAAAATATAAATGTAATCCTATGATTATGCCTTTTGCTGGTGTATTTGGACACGATGAATATACCAATTTTACCGAATGTATTCAAACAATGCAAACAGATTATATGGATTATTTATTACAGCCTCTTAACCTAGATTTAAGTATTATTGCAGAGATGAGCGCTGTTTTTACAGATGGAATTTCTGGTGGATTTTCCATTATTACAGATTTACAAAATTTATTAGGTAATATATTTCAAGGTATTTATGGTGTATTCTATCAGGTAATTATAGAATTTCAAAAAATGATAATTAATATTAAGGATGTATTTAATAAAATATCTGCAATGTTTATTCTATTAGTTCATACAATTGAAGGTATAAAGTTAACTATTGAAAGTGCTTCTAATTCAGTACTTGCTGATGTATGTTTCGACCCAGATACGAAAATTTTATTAGACAATGGCAATTTAGTAAAAATGAAAGATTTAGAATTAAACAGTAAGTTGAAAAATGGTTCTCGTGTAATGTCTGTAATGAGAATTAATAATTTAAACACAGACGGAGAGATTCGCGAAGATATGTATAAAATTAATAACGGTGAAAACAACGAACCTATATATGTTACTGGTTCACACCTTGTATATGATAAAACAATTTGTGACTTTATTAAAGTTAAAAATCTAAAAGGAGAGAATCCATCATTATTAACCAATAAAAAATGTTGCGAACTATCATGTTTAATTACATCAGACCATACTATACCTATTGGTGATTTGATATTCCACGACTGGGAAGACAATAATGGGTCTATGTCAAAAACGATATAATCATATAATTTTAGAAATGAATATATACTATATTATAAATATACTATATATGAGCAAAGTATCTAACACAAAAGATACAGATACAGATACAAATAAAAATGATTTATATTCTAATGTGAATAATTTATATAAAAAAGCAGGGTATTTGAATATATATGGTATTGATTTAATAATTACAGTAGTTATTAGTATATTTTTTGTCTTAATTATTATTTATTTTAGTATTGTAAATAATTTAGGTCCTATAAGAGCCAATTGGGATAGTAATAAATGCAAACCAAGTGTAATTCCATTTGCTGGGATAATTAATAAACCCGATGATGATTCTGTATTAGAATTTACACAAAAAAATTTCATTAATTGTAGTCAAAATATGTTGAGAGATATTGTAGACAATTCATTCAAACCCATATATTTAGCTTATCAAGGTGTTAATAATTTATTTAAAGTTTTAGCTGAGAGTTTAAAAAAAATTTATGAACAAATTAGTAATATACAATTATCCAGTTCTGGAATTTTAGATGTATTAACCCGATATCTTGGTGGATTAATGGTTCCTATTCGTGAAATCTTTATTTCTTTGAAAGATTTATTAAATAAAATACAAGGCAGTATAGTTGTAATTCTATATTCATTATTTGGACCATATTATATTTTATTAGGAATTCTCGATTATTTTATTAATTATCTTTTAAAAGTTATAGGTATTGCTACTGGGGTTGTAGCAGCTCTTTTAATACTGACTTTTATACCTTGGTTCGGTGCAGCCTTTGTAATCCCAACACAAATAGCCGCTGGAATATTGGCAGGATTTGTAGCATTAATATCGATAGTTGCTATTTTAATTCACCATATTAGAAAAGAAGCTATGTGTTTTGACCCAGATACTAAAATTCAGTTAGATTCAGGAGAATTAATAGATATGAAAGACATAAAATTAGGAGCAAAACTTAAAAATGGTTCAGTTGTTCAATCTGTTATGAAAATTAATAATCTAGATGAAAATAATAACATAATTAACAAAATGTATAAACTAGAAAATGGAGAGAACAATGAATCAATATATGTTACTGGGTCTCATTTAATTTATGATTCAACTATTAAAGATTTTGTCAAAGTTAGTAATTATCGCGGAACTAATCCTGCAATTGAATCTAATAAAGAATGTCCCGAATTATCATGTTTGATCACAAGTGATCACATTATTCCAATAGGAGATGAAATCTTCCACGATTGGGAAGATAATAATGGTTCGGAATCAAAAAAAATTTACTAGGAGTTAAGAATATTATTTAGGATTTATTTTAAATATTATCTATACATTTTTTATAATGAATGTTAATTTATTTGGAATTAAAATGAGATTAGAAATACTTATATTATGTTCATTGGTTGGAAGTATATTAGCAACAACATCATTTTGTAGCTGTGCGGGTGGTTTAAGAGAAGGTTTTCGTGTAGGAACAAATATATTTGGTTCTGCATTAGACTATTCCATGGGCGATGGTGTAAATATTAGTTATATTAAGCAAGACAATACTGATTATAATAAGGCAGAAACAAATGTAAAAGGACTTGGTATTCCTTTACCCGAAGGAAAATTATCATTATTTGGAGAGAATGAGATGAATCCTAATTGTTGTCCGTCATCGTATAGTAGCGGTAAAGGTTGTGTATGTATGACATCAGAACAAATTAATTTTTTGAATAAGAGAGGTGGAAACCGAACTATGGAATAAATAATAAAAAAATAAATTATATTTTTATTATTTAAATTATACTATATTTCATTATACTATATTTCATTATACTTTACATATACATATTGCGCCAACTACCTGTCTCTTCATTTAGTTTAATAAACTTATCTACCATTTCATTATTTACTTCAATGGGAAATTCTATTTTCATTTTCATTTCCTTTTCAAAGATAGTATTTTCTGGCTTCATTAAACGGTACAAGTTAAGTTTTGTATGAATTATTTCCAAACATCTTTTAAGATTGCGAACACCTTGTTCTTGTTCTGTATATTTGTCAATAATATGTTTAATAGTTTCATCATTTATTTTAATATCGTCTTCGTTAAAATTAACCTCTTTTTTAATTGAAGGAATTAAATAATCGCGTGCTATTTTAGTCTTTTCTTTTAGGTCATATCCTTTTGTTTGAATGCGATACATACGATCTTTTAGAATAGGATTTACTTTTGATTCGTCATTATAGCTGAATATGAACAAACATCTACTTAAATCAAAATCTAGTTCTGAAAAATATTTATCATGAAATTTATTATTTTGGGTTGTATCTGTCAAATGTGTTAGAATGCCGATAATTTCTTCACCCTTAGGTGTATTGCTAACTTTATCCAATTCGTCAAAATATATTACTGGATTCATACACTTTGATTGAATCAAAATATCAATAATTTTACCCCACGAAGAACCTTCATATGTATATGAATGACCTTCTAAGAAACTCGAATCTGTTGCTCCACCCAATGCTATAAATGCGAAATCTCTGCCTAGAATTTTACTAATACCATCTTTTACTAGTGTTGTTTTGCCTGTTCCCATAGGACCTTTAATAGCAATAGCAGTTCCAACTGCTTCTGGATTAGCAACCCACTGACCAAGCATTTGCATAATCTGTAGTTTAGCATCATTTAATCCAAATACTGCCGAATCCAACGTATTTTTCGCATCCTCCATGAAATCATGACATTTATCAACACCATCGCTTAATTGAAGTGGAATATTTTTATACATACCAAATGGAATCTGCATAAAAGTATCTACCCAGTTTTTGATTTTATAATATTCCCCACCCCCCTGGTCCATATATTTCAAAGCATTAATCTTTTTGTAAGCAATTGATTTGTAAGTAATTGGAATTTTGGATTCAATTAGAGCTAAACGATAAGGTTTATCAATGTCTGTATGTTTTTTTATTTCTTCCAGTTCTGTTATTATAGATTCCTGTTGTTTAACAGTAAGTTTATCATTAAAGAATTTGCTATCATTCATTAGAAGTTTATCTTTTGATATTTTTTTAAATTTTTCAGTGTTTTTATTACGAATTTTTTGTGTTTTCTTCTTTTCCTTTTTTAAATATTCTTTTTCACGTTTTTCAATATCTTTAATAAATGTTTGCATTTCCTTATTATTTTTATCCTTTGGGGTTAAATCGTTTAGAATTGTTTTTATTTTATCATATGCTTCTTCGTCTGTAATACTATCTTTTTTTACCTTTTTTTTTGATTTTTCTGTTTCATCTTCACTATCTTCCTCCTCGCTTTCTTCCTCACTTTCTTCCTCGCTTTCTTCCTCACTTTCTTCCTCGGTTTCTTCCTCAGAATCATCTTCTTCTAAGTTTTTATTTAAGTCACCCATCGATAATATAATATTGAATAATCCTCCATTTTTGCCATCAATTGTGATATCCAGTTCGTCTTCACTTTCACTGTCACTGTCACTGTCATTGTCATTTTCACTTTCACTTTCACTTTCATTTTCACTTTCACTTTCCTCTTTTTTCTGTTTCTTTTTCTGTTGTTTTCTTACAGATTTACGATTTGCTTTTTTGTGCTTTGTTTTTTCACTATCTTCGGATTTTTTATCTTCGGATTTTTTATTTGATTTAGTAATTTTATCTCCTTTTTTATCTTTTTGAGTGTTCGTTTTTTTATTTTTTACTTTTTTAGTAGTATCATCTTTATTTTCTAGACGTGTATTCATATATTTCGAAGGATACAAATTGCCTATTACTTTTCTAATTTGATTCATATCTAGTTCTTCGTCTTCTGTTTCCCAATCAGATTCATCAGAAGAGGATTCATTACGCTTATATTCTTCTTCTTCTTTAACATCGGTTTTAGACCTAGTATTGTATTTATGATTTTTAATCTTATCTTTTGTCATAATAAATTCACTATTGATTATTTTTTATATCATTTATTTCATTCAATTTTTTTTTATTTAGATAAAATTGAATCAAAACAATCTAAATATTATATACGTAATATAAGAAGAATGACGCTAAATAAGAAAGATAGTAATAAGACAGTTTCTAAAATTATTGGAATCCAGTTTAGTATTCTATCTCCCGAAGAAATTCGCAATAGTTCTGTTGCTGAAATTACAAACAGAGACACTTATATTAACAATAAACCAGTAATTAATGGTTTATTTGATCCACGAATGGGTGTGTTAGAACCTGGTTACATATGTCCTACTGATGGTCTTGATTACATAAAATGCCCTGGATATTTTGGCCATATTGAACTTGCGCGACCATTATTCTATATTCAGTATCTTACAACTATTATGAAAATAATTCGTTGTACATGTGTAAAGTGTAGTAAACTTTTAATTAACAAAGAAGAGTATACATATTTGCTAAATAATCCTAATGAAAAAAGATGGAATTATGTTTATAATATTGCTAGCAAAATTAAAAGATGTGGTGAACATACTAATGATGGTTGTGGTTGTCTACAGCCTATAAAACTTAAAAAGGAAGGTTTATCGACACTGGTTGCTGAATGGGATGACATTGGTGAGGATGAAGAAAAAATAACTATGGTTATGACACCAGAAATTGTACTTAAACAATTTAGAAGAATATCCGATGAGGATATTACTTTTATGGGGTTTAGTCCAATTTGGTCAAGACCAGAATGGATGATTTGTCAAGTTTTGGCGGTTCCACCACCAGCAGTAAGACCTTCCATTAAACACGATTCACAACAAAGAAGTGAAGACGACCTTAGTCATATTATTGTTAATGTTATTAAAACAAATAAAACACTTCAGGAAAAAATAGAAGCTAATGCAAATGCTGCTGTTATTAATGATTGGACAGTTTTACTTCAATACTATATTTCAACATTAGTCGACAATAAAATCCCAGGTGTTGCCGCACACGCGCAACGTTCTGGTCGTCCATTGAAATCAATCAAAGACCGATTGAACGGAAAAGTTGGACGTATTCGTGGAAATTTGATGGGTAAGCGCGTTGACTTTTCGGCGCGCTCAGTAATTACTCCGGACCCTAATCTTTCTATTGAGGAACTTGGTGTTCCTGAAAAAATAGCAATGAATCTATCTTATCCCGTAAGGGTTAATAAGCTAAATATTTCATTCTTAGAAAAACTAGTTAAAAATGGTCCTGATATTCATCCAGGAGCTAAAATACTAGAACGAAAAAATGGTGATAATATTTCATTAAGATATGTAGACCGCGATTCTCTTGAATTAAATATTGGTGATATTGTTCATCGTCACATGATGGACGGTGACCCTGTGTTATTCAATCGTCAACCAACACTTCATAGAATGTCGATGATGTGTCATAAAACAGTAATTATGCCGAAGGGAGACACGTTTCGCATGAATGTTGGTGATACGAAACCATACAATGCCGATTTTGACGGCGATGAAATGAATATGCATATGCCACAAGATATTGAATCGGCTTCTGAGCTTAAAAACCTAGCAGCAGTAAAATGGCAAATTATCAGCCCTGCAAATAATAAATCAATTGTAGGTATATTTCAAGATTCCCTACTTGGGTCTTACAGACTTACGCGAGAAAATATTAATTTTACACATCGTGAAGCTATGAATTTGTTGATGTTACATAAAAATGTTGATGTAACTAAATTTCCAAACACGGAAACTATAAACAGTTTTGAACTACTTTCACAGATTTTACCACCTATTACACTAAAATACAAAACATCTCAATATGGCGATAATGATGATTATAAAACCTCTAATTCAGTATTAGAGATTGAAAACGGAAAATTTATTCGTGGTCAATTAGATAAAGGTTGTTTTGGTGACAATTCCAAAGGTCTATTACAGCGAATCTGTAATGATTTTGGAAATAATTCATGTGCTAATTTTATAGATAATATTCAAAACATTGTAACTGAGTATATGAAAACAAGTGCGTATAGTGTAGGTATTAGTGATTTAATAGCCGATGATAATACAAACGAATCAATAGCACAAGTAATCACATCGAAGAAAAAAGAGGTTCATTCACTTATTGATCAGACTCACCTTGGTATTTTCGAGAATAAAACAGGCAAACCAAATGAAGAAGAAATAGAAACTCAAATTAATAATATTTTAAAACAGGTAGAAAACGACGCAGGTAAAATCGGTAGAAATAGTCTAAGTGCCGACAATAGATTTCTTATTATGGTTAATGCTGGCTCAAAAGGAAGTCAGTTAAATATTTCACAGATGATTTCTTGTCTAGGTCAACAAAACGTAGATGGTAAACGAATTCCATATGGATTTGATAATCGAACTTTGCCTCATTTTAATAAATTTGATGACTCACCTGAAGCGCGCGGTTTCGTGGAAAGTTCTTTCATCTCTGGTCTTACACCAGAAGAATTGTTCTTCCATGCAATGGGCGGACGCGTTGGTTTAATTGATACAGCTGTAAAAACATCACAGACTGGTTATATCCAGCGTCGTCTTGTTAAAGGGTTGGAAGATTTGAAAGTAGAATACGACATGACTGTTAGAAACAATAAAAATAAAATCATTCAGTATAGTTATGGTGATGATGGTATTGACCCAGTTCACGTTGAAGGACAGGTATTGCCTCTTGTAAATATGACAATTGAAGAAATATACGCACATTACCAAATGCCTACTGGTAATACCAACGACATATTTACAACTGCATATACTAAAAATACACTTACGCGTATGAAAAAACAAAAAGATAAACTTAATGATAAATGTAAGGACCTAATTAATAAAATGATAGACTCAAGAGAGAAAATTATTAAAAACGTTTTCAGAATGAGGGACAATAAAGCTGTCAATATTCCAGTGGCTTTCCAACATATTATTAATAATATTAAAGGCGAGCAAAATATTAATATTAATTCAATGGTTGACATTACACCTATGGAAGCTTTTGATATTATAGATGAGGGTTTTAATAAAATCAAATCATTATACTATGTAAATCCAACCGAATTATTCGAAGTAATGTATTACTACTACTTAACTCCAAAAGATTTACTAATGATTAAGCGTTTTAATAGAACGGCACTCGAACTATTGATTCACCAAATCACACTTCAGTATAAGAAATCTATTATTGCTCCGGGAGAAATGGTAGGAATCATTGCAGCGCAGAGTATCGGTGAGCCTACAACTCAGATGACACTAAATACGTTCCATTTTGCTGGTGTTGCTAGTAAATCAAACGTAACACGCGGTGTTCCTCGCATTGAAGAAATTCTATCATTGTCGGAAAATCCTAAAAATCCATCGTGTACAGTATTTATGTTACCCAATGAAGAAGAAGAACAAGAAAATGCACAAACTATTATGAACCAATTAGAAAATACATCACTTAAAAACCTAATTAACTCTGTAAAGATTTGTTTTGACCCGGATGATTTGAATACATTAATAAAAGAAGATGAAAATATTATTGCCCAGTTCAAGGAGTTTGAAAATATGATTGATGGTTGTGAGAATCAGGGAAACACAGAAAAGGATAAATCCAACTGGATAATCCGAATTGATTTGAACATTGAAGAAATGTTAAATAAAAATATTACTATGGAAGATATTAATTTTGCTATTAAAAATGTATACGGTGAAGATTTGGAGTGCATATATAGTGATTTGAATGACGACAAGCTAATATTTAGAATTAGACTTAATAGCGTTTTAAATAAAATCAAAGATAAAAACACCAATTCTAAACCTTTGGACCAATCCAATGAAATATATTTGATTCAAAATTTCCAAGACCAGTTATTAAATAATCTTATATTGCGTGGTGTTAAAAATATTAGTAGAGTTATTCCTAGAAAAATAACGGATAATGTGAAAGAGGAAAATGGAAAATATGTTAGAAATGATATATGGGTACTTGACACAGTAGGTACCAATTTACTAGACATATTAAGTCTTGATTATATTGACAACACTAGAACTATCACAAATGATATTCAAGAAATTTACAGAGTTTTGGGGATTGAAGCGGCACGCCAATCTATATTTGATGAGATTTCAGAGGTTATTGAATTTGATAGCACCTACATTAATTATCATCATCTTAGTGTACTATGCGATAGAATGACTTGTAATGACAAGATGGTCTCTATCTTTCGACATGGTATTAACAATGACGACATTGGTCCAATTGCAAAAGCATCATTCGAAGAAACACCTGAAATGTTTTTGAAAGCAGCACGTCATTCAGAGCTGGATATAATGCGAGGAGTATCAGCCAATGTAATGTGTGGACAGGAAGGTTATTTTGGAACAAGCGCTTTCCAGGTAATGTTAGACTTGGACAAATTTGCCGAACTTAATGAGGAAAAATGGGAAGATGAAAATAAAGATACTATAATCGATGAAGGGTTTGGAGATGTAATCCAAGGCGACGACCCTTGTTCCATTTCTAAAATATCAATATCAAATAATACACACATTATTAGTGGAACAGACATTGGTAATGATAATGATTATGATCCGGGATTTTAGTAATTAAATTAAATAATATAAAATAACACTATTATAATATATTATTATGAATACATTTACTATTATATTATCTAGATTTTTAAAAAACGTTGACATAGTCAATAACGAGATTAAATATAATATTAACTCTAATAATATTAACTCTAATAATATTAACTCTAATAATATTAACTCTAATAATATTAACTCTAATAATATTAACTCTAATAATATTA
>Ga0209425_10000364_pt1 | contig 55508 bp, 38 predicted proteins | sample COG_05_FD_184749 | JGI IMG/M metagenome (GOLD analysis project Ga0209425, IMG submission 184749) | Pelagic Microbial community sample from North Sea - COGITO 998_met_05 (SPAdes) (version 2) | ecosystem: Environmental > Aquatic > Marine > Neritic zone/Coastal water | place: Helgoland, sampling...
AATTTTAAAAACAGAAGAGGTGGAATGTATTATAAATTTAATTAATAAATTCTAATTAGGTGCAGAAAATTAAAATAATCTCCGACATCCATAACCGACCTTTTCGTTTAGATAAATTTCTGACAGAAGAGATTCAAAAATCCTGTCCAGATCTAACTAGATCAAAGATACAAAACCTTATTAAAAATGGCAATGTTTTGGATAAAAATAGCGAGCCTATTGTTCAGATTAATAAAAAGGTTTTAGGGGGTGATGAATTCTACATTACTATTCCAGAGCCAGAGCCAAGTCATTTAGAGCCAAAAAATATTCCCTTTGGAATTGTTTTTGAAGATGCTGATTTAGTTTTGGTAAATAAGCCTTCTGGCCTTACCACTCATCCCGGTGCCGGAAATAAGGATCATACTTTAGTTAATGCCCTGCTTTATTTTTATCAAAATAATCTTTCACAAATAGGTGGGCAGTTTCGACCAGGAATTGTGCATCGTCTTGATAAAAATACTTCTGGCTTAATGTTGGTTGCTAAAAATGATTTTGCCCACCAAAAATTATCAACAGCAATTGCTAATCGAGAAATTGAAAGAAAATATTTATCTTTTTGTTTTGGCGTGCCAATTCCAAATTTTGGAAAAATTGACAAAAATATTGATCGCAGTAAAAAACATCGCCTCCGCATGTGTACCGTGCAGGATGGTGGTAAAAAAGCGGTTACAAATTATAAAATAATTAAAAATTACAGTAATGCCGTCAGTTTAGTTGAGTGCAAATTAGAAACTGGTAGGACTCATCAAATCAGGGTTCATATGACTTCTATTGGGCATTCTTTGATTGGGGATTATGATTATGGTAATAAAAATAAAATTATTGGCAAAATTTCTGCTGATTTACAAAGCTTTATTTCTAAATTTGACAGGCAAGCTTTACATTCTTATAAAATTGCTTTTATGCACCCAAGGAGTGAGAAATTGATGGAATTTGAGATAGATTTACCAGATGATATGAAGGAGTTAAAATCTAGGCTTGATCAATAATACCGATTCCCATTTATAATGCATTATATAGCAAAATATTTTAAGGTTAAAATTGTCAAAAAACGACCGCCCCATGCTAATAGTATGCAAGGTTTTTTGGTAATTAGAAGCTTAAAAGATCATGCTAGGTCATGCTATTACTACCCAATATTATAATGGTAGTTGGTATTGTAGGCGTAGATGAGGTTGGAAGAGGTCCTCTTGCGGGGCCGGTTGTAACCTGCGCTGTATTTTTTACTGAAGATTTTGGAACAAATATTCTTAATGACTCAAAAAAATTAAGCTCTAAAAAAAGAAAAGAAATTTTAGAAAAAATAAGGGAGAAAGTAAAATATGAAATTGGAATTATTTGGCAAGATGAAATTGACGATATTAACATCTTAAATGCTACAAAATTGGCAATGAAAAATGCTATTGAGAATTTAATTAAAAAAAATAATATTGAAATTGACCAAATTCTTATTGATGGTAATTTTATTCCAGAACTAAATATTAATCCTAATATTAAGGTAAAATCAATTATTAAGGGAGATCAAAAAATTGCTGAAATTATGGCTGCTTCAATAATTGCCAAGGAATTCAGGGATGATTTAATGATAAAATTATCCAAAGAGTTTGATCAATATGGTTGGCAAAAAAATATGGGATATGGCACTAAGTTTCATAGAGAGCAAATTCAAAAAATTGGAATTTGCAAGTATCACAGAAAAAGTTTTCTTAAAAAATTATTGTATAGCTAGTAAAGTTAGGCTTGACCTTTTTGACATATATTGCCCAAATTGTTAACCCTTTTTTCTTAAAATTTAGATTGTTGTTAAACGTTTGAAATCAAGATTCATAATACAAATTGGCAATGAAGTTTTGGCGTGCGCTAACTTTGGTAGTCTTTAAGGAGTGTATGGTGCTTATGTTTTTTAGGTTCCTGGGAATCTAAAGTAAATAATATTAATTTTTTAATTTAATCTCATCCCCCACCAAAATCAAAGATTTTGACTCCCCCGTAGGGGGAGTTGTGAACTAACCAAAATCTATGAACTAACCAAAATCAAAGATTTTGACTCTTAAAAAAGCTATTTGCTTTTTTAGGGGGAGTTTATAGATCGAGTTCAGCTTCCAACTCCCCCTCCTAAGATTATTACTCTTTTTTATCTTCAGAAGAATCTTTAGGCTCTTTAGTTTTTTTAACTTTCTCAGCTTCTTTAACCTCCTCGGTTACCTTAACTTCTTCAGTTTTTTCAACCTCCTTAACCTCTTTAACTTCTTTAGGTTCTTTTTTTTCTGCAGAAGGGGCTTTAGCTTCCTCCTTATTGTCAAATAAATCACCAACAATATTTCCTATTGATTCACCACTAGCTGCGCTAGAATAAACATAGTTATTTTCTTGATCAGACTCCATCTCTCTAATTGATAGAGATAGTTTACCAGTTTTAGGATCAAACAAAACAACTTTAGCGTCAATTCTATCGCCAACCATAAAATTCTCTGTTTTTTGAGAATTTTTGTTTTTACCAAGCTCTAGTCTCTTAATTATTCCTTTGATTCCAATGTCGGTCTCAATTTCAAGTATGTCCTTCTTAACTGAGATAATAACACTTGATAATATCGCTCCTCCTGTGATGCCTTTTAAGTCTTTTGTGAAGTTTTTATTTTCTAATTGCTTAACTCCAAGGGCAATTTTTTGTTTTTCTGGAGAACTTCCCAGAACAACAACTTTAACTTTATCACCTTCCTTATAATCTTGTAATTTTTCCTCCGGTTTGTCGCCATTAGCTAAATCAGACATATATATCAAGCCATCTACAGATCCTTCAAGACCAATAAATAGACCAAAATTAGTATAGTTTCTAACTTCACCTTCAACGATGTCACCAACTACATGCTTTTCAGAAAATTCTTCCCAAGGGTTTTTAATACATTGCTTGATACCAAGAGAGATCCTGTGATTTTTAGAGTTTATGTCTAAAATCATTACCTCAATTTCTTGATTAGGAGCGAGGTCTCTGTTTGGATTGTTAGAGTTTTTGGTCCAGCTAATTTCTGACACATGAACTAGCCCTTCAATACCATTTTCAATTTCAACGAAAGCACCGTAATTGGTAACATTTGTAACCTTTCCTTTAGTAATTCTGCCAATAGGAAATCTTTCTTCTAAAGAGTCCCAAGGATTTTGTTGTAATTGCTTCATACCAAGAGAAATTCTTTTGTTTTTCTCATCGCATTTAATAACCTTAACCTTAACTTCTTGACCAATAGTTAGGAATTCCGATGGATGCCTAACCTTATGCCAAGATATGTCTGTTAAATGTAATAAACCGTCAAAATCACCAAAATCAATAAAGGCACCATAATCAGTGATATTTTTTACCACACCATCAAGAATGTCACTAACCTTAATTTTAGAAAGAATTTCTTCTCTGGCTTTTCTTCTTTTACCTTCAATAACAGATCTTCTTGATACGACGATATTTCCTCTGATTTCATCAATTTTAAGAACCTTAAATTTATGATTTTCATTAATCAAAAAACTATCCTCTGTAGGCATTACTACATCTACCTGACTTTTTGGTAAGAACACAGTTATATATCCGATGTCAACAGCGTATCCACCCTTAACTCTTCCTATAATTTCTCCTTCAAATTCTGTGTCATCTGCTAAACAGTTGGAAAGCTGTTCCCAAGTTTTAAGTCTTTGACCTTTTTGGTAACTAACAACTAACTCACCTTTTCTATCTTCAATTTTTTCTAGATATAGATCTATTACGTCACCCTCTTCAACATCTTCTTGAAATTCATTTTTAGGAAGATACCCAACAGATTTTGCGCCGACATCCACAACTACGTTTTTATCAGTAATTTCGATGATTACAGCTTTTACGATCGTACCTTCTACTAACTTTTGACTGTCTTTTTTGTATTCACCAAAAAGTTCTGCAAAATTTTCGTCTATAATAAAGTTTTCTTGTATTTCTTGAGTCATTGTTTGAGTTTGTTCTAATATTTGCCTTTTAAGGAATTTTTGACCTTCAAATATTTATCATCAAAATTAATTGACAATTTGTTAAAATTTATATATTTATGCCCACGCATCCTCAGATTATTTGCAAAAGAAACAAATCTTAAAAGAGGAATTAAATTGTATTGAGAATATTTTTACAAATCAAGAATATTGTGATTTTGTCTAGAGTATTGGTTGTTTGGAAGAGAGGGTTTATGAGTTTTTGGTTGTTTATTTAGCCATTTTGGCTCTGTTCTGAATCAACTTTTGAAGAAATATCGACCCTTGATTCAAAAGGGTTTACTGGATCAGAAGGTGAAGAATTTGAGGGATTCAGGATGGGCTCATATCTTACGATAACCCCCACCAAAATCAGAGATTTTGACTCCCCCTTAGGGGGAGTTGTGAGTCCGGTAAGGTCATAGATTTTAGGGGGGAGTTGTGAGTCCGACAAAATTAGAGATTACAATAGAGTTAATGTGTTGATAGACTCGATTGCTAAGTCTAGTTTAGGCTTTTTCTTGTGATTAATAAATAAAACCCTTTCTCCATCTAGTTTTATTTTGCCTTTACTGGCAAAAACCATCTTTAGGAGTGCATCAACATCTGCAAATTTATTATTTTTAAATTCAATTAAAATATCGCCATTTCTGGATTCTATTTTGGTGATACTGATCTCTTTTGCTAAAATTTTAAGATGAGAAATTTCTAATAAATTATTAACTTCTTCTGGAATTTTTCCAAATCTGTCAGTCAATTCCATTTCCATTTCTTGCTTTTCCTCCATTATTTTGATATTGCCAATTCTTTTATAAAGACTCATTCTAAGATCGATGTCGCTAATGTATTTTTCAGGAATTAAAAGCGACAATCCTAATTTAATTTTAACTTGATAAGTATCTAGAGTTTTTATCTCTTCATTGGAAATATTTTCAATCTCCTCCTTAAGCATTGATTGATATAGCTCAATACCGGTGTCCCTAATGTGACCAGATTGCTCATCACCAACTATATTTCCCGCACCCCTAATATCCATATCATGAGAGGCGATAGAAAATCCCGCCCCTAAGGAATCGATATTTTGCATAACTTCTAATTTTTTAACTGAATTTTTGGTTAATTTTCTGCCAGCACTGCTCATGAGATAAGAATATGCCCTAATTTTTCCACGCCCCACTCTACCACGAAGTTGGTACAGCTGCGCTAAACCAAAATTTTCCGCCTTATAAATAATAATTGTATTAGTACCAGCAATATCAATACCAGATTCAATAATTGTGGTTGATAGTAAGGCATCAAACTTATTATCATAAAAATCATTCATAATCTCATCTAACTCATCTGGCTTCATTTGACCATGAGCTGATCTGATCTTAATTTCTGGAACCAAATCTTTTAAATGTTTTTCAATTTGTCTTAGATCGGAAATTCTTGGCACTACAAAAAAACTCTTACCACCCCTCTGATATTCTCGCATTAAAGCCTCTTTAGTAATTACTGAATCGTACGGCATAACAAAATTACGAATTGCCATTCTGTCAATTGGTGGTGTGGCAATTATACTCATTTCCTTAATACCAGAAAGAGACATTTGCATAGTTCGTGGGATTGGGGTTGCTGAAAGACTTAAAATATGAATTTCATTTTTAAATTCTTTAATTCTTTCCTTTTGTGAGACACCGAAATGCTGCTCTTCATCAAGAATTACTAAACCCAAATTTTTAAATTTAGTATTTTTGGCTAAAATTGCGTGCGTACCAATGACAATGTTAACGCTACCATCTTCCATTCCAGCTCTTACTTCGCGGTTTTCAGCAGCTGTATTCATTCGATAAAGGCTGGAGATCTTAAATTTACTGTTAGAGAATCTTCTCAGGAAATTATTATAATGCTGGCGACAGAGTAGGGTTGTTGGAGTAATTATTGTCACTTGATAACCACTTGACGCAGCAATAAAAGCTGCTCTCATAGCGACTTCAGTCTTGCCAAAGCCGACATCGCCACAAATTAAGCGATCCATGGGGCAGCCTTTAATTAAGTCCTCCTCAATTTCTTCAACTGCCCTTAATTGATCAGCTGTCTCAATAAACGGAAAATCATTTTTAAATTCATCATAAAAACCAGATTCCACATCCATAATTGGCGCTGTCTGCATTTTTCTCTTGGCTGCTAGATTAATTAATTTTGCAGCAATAATTTTAATTTTTTCTTTTGCTTTTTTGCAGCGACTTTTCCAATTAGCGCCACCTAAAATATCCAACTCAATTAGGGAATTTTCAGAAGAATATTTGGTAATTAGGTCAATATCTTCAACCGGAACGAAGAGGTTGTCATTGTTTTTGTAAGTAATTTTTAGGAAATCATTTTGATTGCGACCAATTTTCATAGTTTCCAAACCTTCAAAACGCCCAATTCCGTGCTGTATGTGAACTACTAAATCCTTCTGTTTTAAAGCAAAACCTTCTTCTAAAATTCTTTTACTTAATCTTTGTTTGTTTTTTCTTTTAATTTTTTCTCCCAAAAGGACATTTTCACTAATTATAGCTAAGTCAGAACTATAAAAACCACTTCTTTGGTCAAAAATTGCAATTCCAATTTCATTTTTTTTTAAATTCTTAATATCAGAAAATTGATTAATTTCCTTAATTAAAAAATCATTTTGATGGAGTATTTTACCAATTACCGACCTAGAGCCCTCGCTTCTGGTGTTGATTATGATTCTTTTACCAATTAACTCCTTCTGTAAAAACTCTGAAAATAACTCAAAGACATATTTTTTATTACTTTTACTGGCTTCCAAAAAGTTTGGAATCGACTTAATGCCAAGATCAATACTTCTTTCATTTAAGTTCGAATTACTAAAATTATGAAACTTACAAACTAAAAATTTTTCTATGCTTTTTTTAAACTCCTCCTCATTAATATATAATTTGTCTGGTAATAGTGGATTGTAAATATTGCCATTTTTACGAGATTCCTCAATTGTATCAATTCTAGATTGGTAATATTCTTCTATTTGACGATTTCTGGCTGTAATTTCTGTAAAAATTTTATCTTCCAGGCAAATAAAGCTATCTTTTGGATCCAAATAAGAGAATAAACTTTCTAAATCAGACTCATAAAAAAGTGGTAGAAAATTTTCCATACCAACATATTCTCTTGCTTCAGCTATATGATCATATAATTGGTCAGAATCAGGATAGCCAAATAATTTCTGATAGTTTTTTTTAAAATTGTTAATTGATTGCTCATTTAAGATAATTTCATTTGCTGGAAAGAAATTAACTTTTTTAACGGAGTTGGAGGTAATCTGTGTAATTGGGTCAAAAATTCGAATTTCATCAATTTCATTACCAAAAAAATCAAAACGATAACCAATTAAATCATCGCTTCTTTGTAATTTGCTATAAATTACTACGTCAATAATATTACCACGAACCGCGAATTCCCCAATGTCATTAGCTGTACCCATTCTTTTATAGCCATTATTATCTAAAAATTTGACCATTTTGTCGGTAGGGACAGAGTCTCCTTTTTTAATTTCAAATCCAAGGTCAATAATTTGATCCTTAGGGGTAATTTTTTGTAAAACAGAGTTAACGGTGGTAATAATTAGAGTTTTTTGATCTCGATTTTGGGAAATTTCAATTAAAGTTTTAATTCTAGTTGCAATGATGGAGTTTTTAGGTGAAGCCCGATCGTAAGGAAGTGAGTCCCAAGCCGGAAAGGTTAAAACTTTAACTTCTGGTGCAAAAAATTCTATTTGAGATTTAAGCTCTTCTAGTCTTTTGTCACATTCGGTAACATGTAGAAAATATTTTTTATTAGAATTTTTAATAAATTCTGCCAAGGAAAAGCCAATGGCATCGTCATTTAATTTAATAATTGAGCTATTCTCTTTAATTTGTTTTAATTGTAATTGGTAATTTATCATCTATATCTAGAAATTTGTAAATCTTAATATTATAGTTAAGATTTTAGATAATCAGTAATTTTTTATCAAAACCTCTCAATGAATTAATTTCTCTCTTAAGGAGTGTGTAAAAATAACTACTATATCTTTCATCAAAATTTTATTTTTAATCGATCTTAAGACGTTGATTGTTTTAAAGTTAAAAATAAAATAATAAAATTTAAGTAGCATTCTATTTTTATACAATTGCTTAGTGGGTCTTATATAGATAATCCAAATGATCAAAATCTTACTATTAACAATAATAATTCTTTTTTTATCCTGCCAACATAATCAGGAATTTAGAATGGAAGGGGATTTAAAAAATCAATCTGAAATTAATTTTATTAAAAATAATTGTCAAAAATACAATAGTCACAATAAATTACCTATCTGCGTCAAGCAATCCAAGGCTTCATTTCATTGTTTAAGTGCGGTTGATCAATATCTAGAAATGATAAATCTACAAGGTAAAATAGAGTGTAGAAAAGAGGCTAATCGTCAATTTCCTTATACAACGCAGTATCAACAGGAAGAAAGTGAGGATTTTGAACTAAAAGAGGAAGATTTTGAGATAATACAGGAGAATATAGACTATTTTTTAGCTAATGATAAAATATATATTTATCGCTATAACAAGAACAGAAAAAAAGAAGAAACATCCGCAAAGATTGACGATACCTATAAAAATCGTTTCGACACTTACTATTCAAGGAATCAATTTATAGAAAAATGTCAACAAAATTTTGATGATAGAGAGGATATATTTAAAAACAGATATATAAAAGAGTGTAACTCTATGCTTGATTTATCTAAATTCGAATAGACAAAAAACCTTGTAGAATATGGATAAATTACGTCGGAACTTAATAATTTTGAGACCAATAATGACTAAAAATATGATTATTTTAGGTTCTTCGCAGGCCCTTGTGTTGCAAGATAAGATACAACAAAATAATTTTTGAGTTGATTTCTTGTTTTAAAAAAATATATTCTAACGTTCTCAGTAATTAAAATTATAAATTCATCATGAGTTCTACCAAGTCTAACGATAATAGATTTTCTAAAATACTTACGATAGCGCTAATTTCAAGCATCTTTTTGGCAGTATTGTCGTATTATTTTGGTATTCAGTTGGATAGTGAAGTATATGCAAGCTTAAAAGACACTTTTTTTAAACCTTTGAAATGGTGGATTAATCCTTTAATTGCATTTTCAATGTTTGGAGTATTCTTTAGAACTCCGGAAGGTAAAGCGCTGAATTTTGTTGTATTATTGTTCGACATAATATTGCTTTATTTTATCTCAACCTTGATTGCGAACATATTTGCATATAATATGTACGACTTCTTCCCATTGGCTGAAATCATAGCTCCAGCTTTAGAGGGTATTAATACGACCGCATTTACTAAAACTGCTCCAGGTGGCGTTCCAACAATTATCTTAATTATGATTGTTGCATTTTGCACATCTATCATTTGTCGTCACGTAATTCATCATTATTTTATAGCAGTTATTAAGCAATTACTAGCACTGATAAATATACTGGTTGCTCCAAAATTACTTAATAAAGTTAGCTTTATAAATGTCTTTAAAAAAGAATATAGTAAGGCTCATAAGGTACGTGACGATTCATTATATTCAATGGTTTTTATTGATTTTTTTGATAAAATTATATTCGGAGTATTGATGATGATATTGTTGTTGTCGCCACTTGCGGTATATTCTTCCTTTTTACAAATCCTTAATGATCGGGGCTTTATATTCTTTGTGGATTTGGGTAAGTTTATATTATGTTATGGCACTATTTTATTCACCTATAAATTAATTGTACTACCGATAGTTCGAAAAACCCTTACAATTGGAGTTGCAAATAAGGAAACCTATCTTTCTTTTTTAAAAAAGGGTATTCCCGTCCTTATAACTTCTGGTGCAACGGCCTCAAGTGCCGCTACTTTGGGTGTAAATATCAAGGCTGCATCTACATTAAACGTTCCTAAAGATATGAAAAATAAAGGTCATAATGAGGCGTTGATGCCTGTTGGAGCGACATTTAATATGGACGGAACCAGTATTAGTTTAGTAGTTTATTTTCTTCTTGGAGCACAACTAGCTGGAATCACAGATATTTCATTTTGGTCCGTTGTATTAACTGCAGTTGGGCTTTCTTTTGGTACCGCTGCCGTACCTAGTGCGTCCTTAATTATGTTAACTAGTATGTATAGTGCATTTTCTATTCCCGTAGCAATTACAGGAAAGTTACTATCAATTATTCTGGCAGTAGATCCAATACATGACCGCTTTAGAACGATGGTAAATACTTGGGGAGATTTAAATATGATATATATAATACAATCTAAAAGGGGTTTGATTACCTCTTTTATTAGAAAATTTTTATCAAAGAAATAATATCATTTTCCCATCTGTAAGATATGCAAGTTAAAACAGATTTTTTATTCTTAAGTCATTAATATATCAACATAGGGAGGACATTTGTTAATAATATATGAGTGAAAATAGTTTTAAAGAAAATTGCCTTAAAGGTGAAATTTAAAATAATTACATTATTAGGTTTTTTTAGAGATTCCTTGGGATCTTCGCATCTTAGCCATCTTCAAATATAGTATTAATGTTAAAAAGTAATTTTAAAAAACAAGAGAGGCAAGAATCTGCAGATAATACTGAGCAATCTAATATTCCTACCGCATCGAATTCTGTCGGCACAGGAAAGGCAAGAAAATTAGTTAATTTAGTTATCCTAGTTTTATGTTGCGGACTGGTATTTTATTTTTTATTTTTTCAAGAGGAAGGAGAGAAAATCGTTGAATATGACCCAAAAGATACACAATTAGACTTACAAAAGGAATTAGAAAGCTCTCCACCGCCAGAAGATCCAAATTTTAATGATATTGATGCCGCATCTTTAGAGCGTCCTTTTAACAAGGAATTAGAAAGACCAACCGTTCCAGAATTACCAGAATTACCAGAATTACCTTCTATACCAGATGTAGTGTCGGAAAAAAAAGAACTTCTTCTTGAGGCAAAAAATAATGACAAAGTTGCAACGCTAGATCTTCCACAAATGAATGCTTCAAGCGACTCTCCATCAGATAGCGGGCAAGACTCGGTACAACAAGTAGATAAAAACCCAAGAAAAACTCCAATTATGCCATCGGATATGCAGTTGACACGAGGTAGTAGCTTTGGTGATGAAAGTGGAATCAGGGATTTAAGCGGAAATGCTATTCAGCAGGCAATTACTCCTACCCCAACTACGGTGACGCAAAATAAAGATTTATCGAACATTGTTGCTCAAGGTAAAATGATGACGGCAATATTAGAAACGGCAATCAATACCGAGGTGCCTGGTAATATCAGGGGAATTGTAAATAGAGATGTCTATGCGGAAGCTGGTAATAATATTTTAATACCTAAAGGAACTAGATTATTTGGATCATATTCCAGTAATATTATTAGAGGACAGGCTAGGGTTGAAATCAATTGGAGTAGAATAATCAGGCCAGACGGTCTCGATGTATCAATATCTCTTTCAGCTTCTGATCAATATGGCAGGTCCGGTATTTCTGGCGAGGTTGATAATCAATATACATCAACAATTGCAAACGCCTTATTAACTAGTGTTCTGGCTGTAGGTGGAGCATTGTCTGCCGATGCTTTAAATGGCGGAAATGCTTCGACCACAACTGGCAGTGATGGTTCGGTAATATCAACCAACACAGCTTCAGCTCAAGTTGTCACCCAAGTTACGGGAGCTATAATTGATACTGTTACTGAGATGATCACTGACTCCATAAATATTCAGCCGGTTATTAGGATACCTCATGGAACAAAAATGACGGTCATAGTAAATTCTGACATTACTCTACCACCTTATGAGTATTAAGGGTTGTAAGCTTACACCAATTCTATACTCTTTTCAGGGATTTAAAGTTGCACACAGGATAGCGATCTTTCTTTTTGGATTTTTTATATTATTGTCGCAACCAAGCGTCACATTTGCCGAAGAATATGATGATGATTTTTTTGAGCTAGAGAGTGATTTTGGTAAGCAAGAAGAGTTTTTGACAATATATGATCCTCTGGAAACGTTTAATCGTAAAATATTTTACTTCAATGAAGGGGTTGATAAATATCTTATGAAACCAATTAATGTAGGATACAGATTAATTATCCCTAAAATATTCAGAAAATCAATTAACAACATATCCAAAAACCTATCAAGACCTTTTGACGTGATAAATTCCTTAATACAGGGTGACATAGTAAATGCTAGAGCCAGCTTCTCTTCCTTGTTAATTAATAGTACCATTGGTCTTTTGGGAATATTTGATGTTGCCAAATCTAAAAACATTACTTTTGAAAAAAAGAGCTTTGGAAGTACACTTGCCTATTACAATGTTTCTAGGGGGCCTTATTTAATGTTGCCATTTTTGGGCCCCAGTGATGCTAGAAATTTTTCAGGAATTTTGGCTGAAAAACTTGTAGATCCTTTGTCGATTAATGTTTTTAAAATTGGTGGCTCAAAAGATTTAATCAAAGATGCTTACACCTATGAATTGACGGCGATTAGTGTAATAAGTCAATATGACCAAATAACAGACCTATTAAAAGGAGTCAGGAAAGATTCTTTTGACTTATATGCAACAATTAGAGTTGCATATTTACAATCTCAGAATAATTAACTATGTCCAGATTTTTTATTTATATATTTATTTTGCTTCTTACATCCTCTTGTCTAAGCAGAATAGATAAGGAGGGTTATTCATTTGATCTTTCAGACCATAAAATTATTAAAGAGGAAATAAGTTCAAAAGAAGAAGTTAGGAATGTAATGGGATCGCCAACCATCCTCTCATTTATAGGAAAGGATCCTATCTGGATTTATATGTCTCAAACTAAAAAAAGATTATTATTCTTTAAGCCTAATATTGTTGATAGAAAAATTATGGTAATTAAATTTGGTAAAAAGCAAAAGTTTGTTGAAAAAATTGATTTTTACGATCTAGATAACGAAAATAAAATAAAATATATCTCTGATTATACAAAAGTTGACAATCCTAATAAAAATATTTTTTCAGAATTTTTCGGAAATATTGGTAAAATATCGCCAAATTAAGGAATTATGAAGAGTCTAATAAAATCAGCTTCAATATTTTCATCCTTAACTTTAGTTTCTCGCATCTTTGGATTCGTTAGGGATGTATTGATTGCTAAATATGTTGGGGTAAACATGTTGTCGGACGTGTTCTTTGCAGCCTTTAAGCTGCCTAATTTTTTTCGAAGAATTTTCGCTGAAGGGGCTTTTAATAATGCTTTTGTACCAATTTTTTCTAGTAAATTACAATCTGATCAAAAGGAGGCGATTCGATTTGCTCAGAACATACTGTCATTCCTGTTTTTTGTATTATTAATTTTATTAATTTTAATACAAATTTTTATGCCAATCTTCATATCTACAATCTTTCCAGGATTTAAAGATGACATATATCAGTTAAATTTGGCAATAGATTTATCAAGAATTACAATCTTTTACCTTTTATTCATTTGTGTCGCCTCTTTATTTTCGGCAACCTTAAACTCTCTTGGAAAATTTGCAGCAGCTTCGGCAACTCCAATTATTTTAAATTTAACCCTCATTGTTTTCTTATTATTTTTGAGAGAAGTTTTTCCAAACTTAGCTTATAATTTATCATATGCGGTATTCTTCTCTGGAATTTTTCAATTAATTTGGATTGTAACATTCTCCATTCGTCAAAAAATATTAATTTATCCGGTGATTCCAAAAATCAATCAAGATGCAAAAATATTCTTTAAAAAAATTATACCAGGAATTGTTGGGGCAAATGTTATGCAGATGAATCTGTTGGTTGATACAGCGATTGCCAGTTTATTTGCTGGAGGAATTTCTTACATTTACTATGCGGACAGAATAAATCAACTACCTTTGGCAATGATTGGAATTGCACTTTCGGTAACTCTTCTTCCGACATTATCACAAAAAATACATAAAAAAAAACTTACTGAAGCAAATAATCTTCACAATAAAATACTAGTAATTGCTCTAATGATAGCTATGCCATCAGCAATTGGTCTTTGCTTTTTATCGGAAGAAATAGTTAGAGTTTTGTTTGAAAGGGGTAGTTTTACCGTTAATGAAACGATCAAAGTAGCAAACGCCTTGATGATTTACGCGGCTGCATTGCCAGCTTTTATTGCAGTTAAAATTTTAGAACCCGGTTTTTTTGCTAGGGGGGACACTAAAACAGTAATGAAAATTGCCATAATTTGCCTATTTACAAATTTATGTTTGAATCTAGTTTTTATGCAATATTTTGGATATTTAGGTATAATTATGGCATCAGTAATCTCTTCCTATCTAAATTTAACTCTATTAACCAGACAACTTCTTAAAAAGGGTTATTTTTTCTTTGAAAAGTATTTTTATAAAAACTTTCTAATTACGTTAACAATATCAGTAATTATGTTAATATTTTTAATATTTTTAAAGAAATTTTGGCAAAATTTTGATCTTTTAGATGAGTTAAAATTAGCGATTACCATTACTTCCTCAGTAATTTTATATTTTGGATTGTATCAATTACCATTTAAAAATAGACAATTTAACAAGATATTTTTTAAGAAAAATAGATAACAAATGATTGCCCTACGTTAATAGTTTTGTACAATAGCTAAAATACAAAGAAGTTAAGTATTTTAAAACCCTACCAAAATCAGATATTTTTACTCTTAAAAAAGCTATTTACTTTTTTAAGGGGGAGTTGTGAGTAAGTAACTTCCACCAAGATTTATGAACAGATCTTGACTCCCCGTTAGGTTTTTCTTGTTAAGGTGTGGTGTCTATATTTTTAGAGATCTCAATAATATCATTTACCCGTAATAACCCTCTTTTATTATTTTTATTAAAAAGTTTTTTAGCTTTTTGTGAATATTCTGTGGCATTCTTAGAGTCATTTTCTAATAAATAATATTCTGCCAATGATAAATTCGCCATAGCCTCATCATTTATTTTTTTGTAAGATTCGGATAGAATCTGATATATTTGTAAGTTATCCTTCTCTTTTAAAAGAGCCATCTTAAGATTATCAATAGCAATTTGTATTAAATCCGGATTGTTAGAATCTAAATCTAAAATGGATTTAGCAAAAATAATTCTAGCAAGAAAATTATTACCATTAATATCTAAAGATTTTTTGTAAAAAATAATGGCATTCTTTATGTCGCCAGATTCATATAAAAACTGCCCCTTCAATTCCAATAAGTAAGCATCCTTTGGATTTTTAGCCAATAATTCATTAAGAATCTGAAGAGACCTCTGTGTTTGTCCAGACTGAAAGAGGGCAATAGACCTTCGATAAAGATTCAGAAAATTATGTTCACCCTCAGTTTCATTAATTGTCATATCTACATCATCTAAAAAACCCTTTAATTTTGCTACAATTCTTTGTGTTTTAAAATTTTGTGCAATTGAAATATTGTCATGATTACTATCTGGAAAGTGATCTAAATTTGCCTTAATAAAATTAATTCTTTGCTGACTAATTGGGTGAGTAAGCACATATTCATCAACAATTTCCTGCCCAACAGTTTGAGACTTAAAGAATTCTAAAATTTTTAATAAACCAAGTGGGTTGTTATTAGTTTTTCTTAAATATTCTAAAGCTAAAATATCAGCCGCCTCCTCCTGCGACCTATTATATTTTAAAAATAATCTTTCTGCCACCTGATTACCCCCCATTAGCATAGCGTAACCAGTATCAGAACTGGATGTGGCAGCAGAAATAATGCCAGCTAAATAAGTTAACATCATGATATTCTGAGCTTTTTTAATTTCTTCCGATCCTCGCGCTAAATGACCAGACGCAATATGAGCAATTTCATGAGCCAAAACTCCTCGCAAAACATTGGGATCAGTGTATTTAGTAACAAGACCTGTGTTAATAAAAATATTTTGCCCATTCGACACAAAAGCATTTACTGCAGGATCATTAACTATGTAAATTTTAATATTTTTTGACTCTAAACCAGATTTTTGAATGATTGGCAAGGTCAATTCCTGCAAAAATTCTTCAATTTCACCGTCGCGAATAACAAAAAGGGAGTGTGATTTACCAGTTAGTGATATTACAAAAAATGTAATTATTAGTATTTTTTTTATCATTAACATTTTATTATCTTGAGCTTCAATTTCATGCCAACTAACTTTATGAAACCATTTTTATATCAAGTGGATAGCGTCCATTACAATTTTTTCTTCATCAAGCTCAAATTTTTGATCAGCAATAATTTGATATTTTTCATGACCTTTACCAGCAATTAATAAAATATCATCTTGTTCTAAATTTTTGACAGCATATTCAATTGCTATTTTACGACCAGCAATTTCAATAGTTTTTTCTTGATCACAAGCAGATAAAATTTCTTTTCTAATTTGGGCAGCATCTTCACATCTGGGATTATCATCGGTAATAATAATTTTATCAGCAAATTGAGAGGAAATTTTTCCCATTAATGGTCTTTTGGTCTTATCACGATCACCACCAGCACCAAATAAAATATGTAATTTATTATGTTGTATTTTTTTAGAATTTTTTAAAATATTTTCAATTGCATCGGGGCTATGAGCGTAATCAATAAATATTTTTGCACCACTTTCAAGTTCCGCAACTTTTTGCATTCTACCATCAACCGAAGTTAAATCAGGTAATTTTTGTAATAAAAATTTTATTTTTGTTTGATCCAAATTATAATAAGAAATTACGCTAGATAGAGCGCAAATAATATTATAAATCTGAAAATTAGCAATTTCTTTGATTTGTGTCTGATAATTATGACCAGCAATTTCTAAATTTAAATCCCAACCCCAATCATTAGATTTAGCATTTAATAATTTAATAAAATCTCCCTTTTTACCATAGGAATAGATTTTGTGATATTTATTTTGGCAAATTTCTTTAATTTTATTAAATTCAGCAATATCAGAATTTAAAACAGCAATAGATTTATCATCCATTAAATTATTAAAAAGCAACATTTTTGCTTTAAAATAATTTTCCATATTTTTATGCAAATCTAAATGATCCTGTGTAAAATTACTAAAAGCAGCAAGGGAAATTTTAATACCAGCTAATCTACCCTGCTCAATCCCAAGTGAACTAGCCTCTAAAATCACATTATCAACATCATTTTTAGCTAAAATATTAAGATTTTTATAAAATGTAACAATATCTGAGGTTGTAAGACTAGATTCCACAAAATTATCAATTTTAACATTAGAATTAATACCTAAAGTGCCAATAAAGGCAGATTTTAAATCCAAAAAATTCAATAATTGAAAAACAAAATGACAAATTGAACTTTTACCATTAGTGCCTGTTGCGGCCATAATATTTTTTGGTAATTTAGGATATAATTCTTGTAAAGATTTGATTAATAAATCAAAAGCATCCGGCCTATTATAGATCTTAATACCACCTTTATCAGTGATAGACTCCTCATTTTCTTGACAAATCACAGCCACAGCACCATTAAAAATAGCCTGGTCGATAAAATCACGACCATGGCTTTTGACACCCTTTAGAGCAAAAAATAACCCCCTCTGACAGATTTTTCTGGAGTCAATTTCTATATTTGTTATATTGATATTTTCTGTTAGGTTAATTACCTTGTTAAGTAGCATATAAAAATTAGCAAAAAATTAAATTAATAAAATATTCAACATTCCAAGATTTTTACATAAAATTATAAAAAATAAATTAAATAATGAAAAAATACCTAGAATTAATAAGATTTTATCAACCAATTGGCTTTTTTTTGCTATTCTTATCTAGCTCTTTTGGTATAGTTTTTGCACTTAGAAATCAGTATTTTGATCTTGAAATTTTTAAAATTACAATCTTATTTTTTATTGGCTCTTTTATTATGCGATCTGCCGGTTGTATTATTAATGATATTGCTGATCGTAATTTTGACAAAAAAGTTGCCAGAACCAAAAATCGCCCAATAACCTCAGGTCAAATTTCTGTTAAACAAGCAATAATATTTTTAGGATTTTTATTATTAATTGGTCTAATAATTTTATTACAATTTAACAAATTAACCATTTTTTTAGGTTTTTTTGCTCTGTTTTTTGTTATATTATATCCTTTTTGTAAAAGATTTACTTATTTTCCACAATTTATCTTAGGTATTACTTTTAATTTTTCGGTTTTAATGAGCTATAGCGCTATTACTAACCAAATTAATATTTCTATTATTTTACTTTATTTAGCTGCGGTAATTTGGACTATAATCTATGATACCATCTATGCTTTTGCTGATATTGAAGATGATCAAAAAATTGGCATAAAATCCACCGCCATAAAATTCTCTAAAAATCCCAAGTTAATCTTAACTATTTTGGGTTTAATAAAAATGACTCTTCTAACAATAATTGCCACAATAAATAACTTTTCTAATGGTAGTTTTGTAATAATCTTTTTGTACCTATTATTCTTTCTTTGGCAAATTAACGGGTGGGGCATTAATGACAAAAAGCAATGTCTAACAATTTTTAAAAACAATGTTTTTAATGGCGTAATAATAAGTCTGATATTGTTTTAGGGGGACCTAAAATCTTCTTTTTAAAGAGTAGCCTTGTTAAATAATTTACAAAAATTATCCGTTGTTATTCTGAAGAGTTCCTCTTCGTCAATCCCTTTTAATTGAGCAATAAAACTTGCTGTTTCATATGTAAATTCTGGTTTATTGATTTTTCCACGATATGGTGTTGGTGCTAAATAAGGTGCGTCAGTTTCAACTAAAATTTTATCTGTTGGGATTATTTTAACAATATTTTGTAAATCCACAGCATTTTTAAAGGTAACAATACCTGAAATTGAAATTGAAATATTTAAGTCTAAGGCTTTTTTGGCTAACTCTTCAGAGCTAGAAAAACAATGCATTAATGCCTTAAATTCTCCTTTTTTCATTTCTTTTTCTAAAATATCTGCCATATCAGCATCGGCATCGCGAGAATGAATTATCAAAACTAAACCTGTTTTTCTAGCAATTTCGATATGTTTTAGAAAGGAATTAATTTGGCTATTTTTTGTTGATTGATCATGAAAATAATCAAGGCCAGTTTCGCCAATGCCAATTAATTTTGGTTTTTTTTGACAAATATTAATAGTTTCTTCAATATTAATTTTTGGCTGATCATGCACATTACAAGGATGAATGCCAATTGAGGCAAAAACATTGTCAAATTTTTCTGCATAAGAATAAATCTTGTCAAATTCGGTAATTTTAGTACAAATTGTCTGAATATATCTGACATTTTTTGCTTTAGCAGAATCGACTAATTCCCTTACATTTAAACCTTTTTCCTCTAATAAGTCTAAATGACAATGGCTGTCTATTAAAAATGTATCGATCATATTTACCTATTAAAGATTGCTATTTATACCATTCACGCCTTCATCTTTTAGGTTAGAAATTATCAATAAAATCTAACCTTATATTCCGACATGCCGTTGATTTTATTATTAATTTTTTTCCTAAAATTATTTTGACCTAAATGGTCAATTATAAAGTTAAGATGATATTATTTTAAAAAATTTCTTTTTACCTACTGAAAAAGTTTCTCCCCCTTTAAAAATATAATTCTCGTCAGAGATTTTTTCCTTATTAATTCTTACCGCACCTGATGAAATTAATTTTCTAGCCTGCGATTTTGATGGCGCCGACTCGGATAAAATCATAGCCTCAATTAATTTCGAATCCTTGGGAGTTTGTAATTCCTTAAAAGCCTCTTCATTTTTATTAAGAAAAATTTCTTGAGCTTTTTTTAGGCAATTTTCGGCAACTTTTTCTCCATGGCAAATTTTTGTGGCCTCAAAAGCTAAAATTTCTTTAATTTTATTTAATCCCTGACCTTCTAATTTTTGATATTCAGTAATTTTTTCTTCAGAAAGCTCGGTAAAATAAAATAATAGACGAGTAATATCCTCATCCTTAACATTTCTAAAATATTGAAAATATTCAAAAGGATTCAACATGTCTGCATCAAGCCAAACTGCGCCATCAGCAGTTTTTCCCATTTTCTTACCTTCGGAATTTAAAAGAAGGGGCGAAGTTAGGCCAAAAACCTCTTCATTTTTACCGTTTTTGGAAGCAGCTCTTCTAACAAGGTCAACGCCACTAACAATATTGCCCCACTGATCAGAGCCGCCAATTTGTAGATTGCAACCGAATCTCTTATTTAATTCTAAGAAATCATAGGATTGTAAAATAAGATAATTAAACTCTAGAAAGCTAAGATTTTGCTCACGATCAAGACGATTTTTAACCGATTCAAAAGTTAGCATTTTATTTATTGAAAATTGATAACCAATATCGCGTAAAAATTCTATGTAATTTAATCCACTTAACCATTCTTCATTATTAACAAACTGAAACTTTGGTAAGCTTGGATTTTCTCTTGATAAATCAAACTTTTCTAAAGATTTTTTAATTCCCTCTAGGTTGGTATTGATATTTTCTTCGCTTAAAATTTGCCTAGCCTTGTCTTTCCCTGAAGGGTCGCCAATTTTAGTCGTACCGCCACCAAGTAAAATAATTGGTTGATGACCATTTTGCTGCAATAAGCGAAGCATCATGATTTGAATTAAACTCCCAATATGAAGAGATTTTGCTGTACAATCAAAGCCAATATAGGCGGTAATTTTATTCTCAGATAGTTTTTTGTCCAAGACATCTAAATTAGTTGCTTGATTAATAAAATTACGATTTTTTAGAGTTCGTAAAAATGAAGATTGAAAATTTATCATCTATTTAAAATACATGTTGAGATTCTTTGTGATGCCATATGGAATCTAAAATCTTTCTTTTGATATTGTTCTATTTTTTAACTTTGTGACACTCACTTATTTTAAGTGAGATGGGCTTCTCAACTTAAAAGAATAAAAATTTTTTGTGGATATTCTAACTCCATACTACTATATAATAATGGCGCTTTTAAATTTATCAATTCCTGTTTAGGTTTTTAAAAATTATACACTCTTAAGGGCATGTAATTTTTAAAAATATTTCATTAATTAATTAACCTTGTAAATTTAATATCATCCTTTATTTTTTTAGTTTAAAATTTGTTTTAGGTCTCCGTGTGGGTCTTAAAAATATGAAGTTAATTATTTGAATAAATGTCGAGAAAAGTAGCTATTGAAAAATATCGTAATATTGGGATTATGGCCCATATTGATGCTGGTAAAACCACAACAACTGAGAGAGTTTTATTCTACACTGGTAAGTCCCATAAAATTGGTGAAGTACACGAGGGTGACGCTACAATGGATTGGATGGAGCAAGAGCAGGAAAGGGGCATTACAATTACTTCTGCTGCTACAACTTGTTTCTGGAAAGATCACAGAATTAATATCATTGACACCCCAGGTCACGTTGATTTTACCATTGAAGTTGAAAGGTCTTTAAGAGTTCTTGATGGTGCAGTTGCTGTTTTTGACGCTGTCGCTGGTGTTGAGCCGCAATCTGAAACTGTGTGGAGACAAGCTAACAAATACAAGGTTCCCAGAATGTGTTTTGTCAATAAAATGGACAGAACTGGTGCAAATTTTTGGAGATGCGTTGAAATGTTCAAAAAAAGACTTGCCGCTAATCCATTAATATTACAACTTCCAATTGGTGATGGTGCTGAGTATGGCGGTTTAATTGACCTTCTTAAAATGAAAGCAGTAGTTTGGGAGGATGAATCAATGGGTGCTGATTATGCCTTAAAAGATATCCCTGCTGATTTGCAAGCGCAAGCTGAAGAATATAGAGGTATTTTAATTGAAGCTGTAGTTGATCAGGATGATGAAATTATGGAAAAATATCTTGGTGGTGAAGAGCCTTCTGAAGAAGAATTAAAAAAATGTATTAGAAAAGGTACTATTGCTGGCGATTTTGTTCCAGTTGTAAATGGTACAGCTTTTAAAAATAAAGGCGTACAAACTTTACTTGATGCAGTTGTTGATTATCTTCCAAGTCCGGTTGATATTGAGTTTGTGGTCGCAACAAAGCTAAATTCTGATGAAGAAGTTCAAATTAGATATGATGATAAATTATTTTCTGGCCTAGCATTTAAAATCATGACGGATCCATTTGTTGGTTCACTGACTTTTGTCAGAATTTATTCTGGTACTTTAGAGAGTGGTACTGGAGTGGTAAACACAATTAAAAATTCTAAAGAGAGAGTTGGTAGAATGCTTTTAATGCACGCCAATAATCGTGAAGACATTAAAATTGCTCATTCTGGCGATATTATTGCCATTGCTGGCTTAAAGAACACTACAACTGGTGAGACTTTGGTAGATACGGACAATAAAATTGTTCTAGAAAAAATGGAATTTCCTGAACCGGTAATTGAAGTTTCTGTTGAGCCAAAATCAACTGCTGATCAAGAAAAAATGAGTATTGCTCTTGGTAGATTAGCTTCTGAAGATCCGTCATTACGTATTGAAAGTGACGAAGAATCTGGACAAACAATCCTTAAGGGTATGGGTGAATTACATCTGGAAATTATTATTGACAGAATGCAAAGAGAGTTCAAAGTTGAGGCTAATATTGGTAAGCCAAAAGTTGCTTACAGAGAGACGTTTACTAAGTTAGTCAAGGTTGAGTATGTTCATAAAAAGCAATCTGGTGGTGCCGGTCAATTCGCTAAGATTAGCATGATTTTCGAGCCAATTATTAGCAACGAGGATAATGAAGAGGAATCTAAAGATTATGAGTTTGAAAGTAAGGTTGTTGGTGGTAGAGTTCCTAAAGAGTATATTCCGGGAGTAGAAAAAGGTGTAATTTATGCCAAGCAAAATGGTATTTTAGCAGGATTTCCTGTAGTAAAAATCAAAGCTACTCTAGTTGATGGCGCTTATCATGATGTCGATTCAAGTGTCTTGGCTTTTGAAATTGCCGCCAGGGCTGCTTTTAGAGAGGCTATGGCGCAATCTAATCCCGCTCTTTTAGAGCCTTTAATGAAGGTTGAAGTTATCACTCCGGAAGAATATATGGGAGATGTAATTGGCGATATTAGTTCTAGAAGGGGTCAAATTTCTAATTTAGAAGCTCGAGATAATGTGCAAGTTATTACTGCCAAAGTTCCTTTGGGACAAATGTTTGGTTATGTTAATAATCTAAGATCATTATCTCAGGGTAGGGCTCAATATACCATGGTATTTGATTCTTATAGCATTGTTCCTGACTCAGTTGCTGAAGAAATTAAAGCCGAAAGATCTTAGGAATTTTACACGAGGATCTATCGCATCACCAAAATTCGTGCAAGTTATTTTGCACGAATTTTGATATCAAAACTCTCGTAAAATATTTTTGTTGCAATAAGGTCTAAAATTAGGGTACACAGCATTTAAACTGAATAGTTAATAATCTTTTTTCAAAAATTCCAAAACTAAATTTTTTTGATACAAGTGTTAACTATTTCTTTGAGGCTCTTAAGTAAAATGCTATTAAATCAGTTGTGAAAAATTCTCACCATGAAATAAAATTTATTCATTGTTTTAATTTTTTAAAAATTGTAATTTATTATTAAGAACTACTCTGGAATCAAAAAAATTATAGGCTTCATCAGTACCTAAAGGAGATTATGGGTTCCGGAGACGCTATCTCTCCAAAAGAACTCTCAAAGAAACCTATTATATCTCATCAAATCCTGTCCCTAACTCTATATTTTATGAACCTTATTCTTACCTATAAAAAAACTAGTCTATTTATTTTAGGTTTATTGTCGGCCACTATGTTTGCTCCGGTAAATTTTCTACCCATAGGGTTTGTTACCTTTTCTATTCTTCTTATTTTGGTTGATAAGGAAAGTCCAAGGAAAGCTTTTTATTTGGGTTGGATTTTTGCTTTTGGACATTTCTCGGCTGGTCTTTATTGGATTTCAATCTCTCTTTTTGTTGATATTTCTCGTTTTTGGTGGTTATTACCCTTTTCTATCTCTTTAATCCCCGCTGCACTTGCGATATATACAGCATTATGCTGTTTTTTTTATTGTAAAATTTCTAATCAATTACGATTGGATAATAAAATTGTAAAGATTTTATTATTCTCCTCTATTTGGGTATTTTTTGAAATATTAAGATCGCTTTTATTTAGTGGTTTACCCTGGAACCTATTGGGTTATAGCTTGTTTTTTTGGGATATTATTCCCCAAATTGCTTCAAAAATAAGCATCTATGGTCTTACTTTTATTTCCTTAATATTTTTTACAATTCCCTATTTTTTTTACCAAAACAATCTCAAAAATATTAAAAATATTATTTATTTAGCGCTCTGCCTAACCTTAATGGTTTTTCTTATTATTTTCGGCTATGTTCAGATGAGTTACGAACAAAACTCGGTAAAAAAATCTATCAAAGTTCGACTCATCCAGCCAAATACCAAGCAAATAGATAAGTGGAGTCAGGAAGAAAGGTATAATTCTTTTGTAAAAAATATTGAATATTCTAAAGGAGATTTTATGGAAAAATCTGGACAAAAACCAGACTATATTATTTGGTCAGAAGCTGCAGTACCATATATTTTAAAGGATGATAGAGAGTTTTTATTAAATGAGATGGCAGAAATAATTCCAAAAGATTCCTTGTTAATTACTGGGGCTATGAGAGCCCAATATGATACAAATAACAAGATAAAACAAATTTGGAATTCGATCTTCATCATAGATCATAATGCTAAAATTACTAATTTTTATGATAAATCTCATTTAGTGCCATTTGGAGAGTATATCCCTTTGTCACAATTTTTACCATTTTTGTCAAAAATTACTTATGGCTCCTTAGATTTTAGCTCGGGTAAGGGTAATAAAACAATTAATCTTGGTAGTAACATATCTTTTAGCCCCTTAATTTGTTATGAAATTATCTTTCCGTGGAAAGTGATTGATAAGAATACAAAACCTGATTTTATAATTAATATTACTAATGATGCTTGGTTTGGAAAGAGTTCTGGACCCTATCAGCATTTAAATATGGCCAGAATGCGGGCTATTGAAAATCAGATGCCTGTTATTAGAGTGGCGAATTCTGGAATTACAGCGATTATAGATAAGAATGGTAGATTGCTTAAAAAAATTGATTTGAGTCGGGGTGGTAAGGTAGATTTTATTTTGAAGTTTTAAGATTGGAAGTGGCAAAAGATAATGTTAAGTCAATGATGCGGAGTTTTTTTTAACATAGTTTTGAAGCTTGGTCTCGACATCATTAACCCCTATATATTATGGATAATATTTGTTATTATTTTGTTAATTGCAATTATATTTTAATAAATTATAGTTCTTGTTCGTAGTTTTAGTAAAGCACCTCTTTTAGCATTAAAAGTTAAAGATGGTATTGTAAAACTCATTGTTGTAATAAATTTATTTTAAATGAAGGTATTAATAAAGAATTTTTTCAAATCCGAATCTTCTAGTGGAGTTATTTTATTGTTATTTGCCGTTCTGGCGATGGTTTTTGTTAATTCGCCGCTTAGACCATATTATGAATCATTTTTTGATACAAAATTAAATTTAAATCTTTCTTTTATTGGTATATTTAAAGAAATGACGGTCAAACTGTGGGTTGATGACGCCTTGATGGCAATATTTTTTTTTCTTATAGGTATAGAATTAAAGCATGAAATTATTAATGGCGAATTATCTAACCGCTCAGCAATTATTAAGCCACTGATTGCAGCTGTTGGTGGTATTGTTGGTCCCGCCCTAATCTTTGCTTACATAAATAATGGTTTTGAAGGTAATATGAGGGGTTGGGCTATTCCAACCGCAACTGATATTGCTTTTGCTATTGGCGTTTTAAATCTTTTTGGTAATAGAGTGCCAAAATCTTTAAAAGTATTTTTAGTTGCCCTTGCGGTAATAGATGATTTGGTTGCAATTTTAATTATCGCAATTTTTTATAGCGACAGTATATCGGTAAAATATATTGAGCTTTCATTGGTTGTTTTTCTATTATTATTTATTTTAAATCGCAAGCAGATTAGCAGTACTATACCCTATTTGATTTTAGGTTCAATTTTATGGGTCTTTATTTTGAAGTCTGGAGTTCACGCAACTATTGCTGGAGTTACTTTGGCGATGTTTTTGCCTTGTAAGCCAAAACATGGGGGTAAAAATATTGCTCCACTTTATCTTCTTGAAGGCATCCTTCATAAGCCGGTAAATTACGTTGTCTTACCAATCTTTGCCTTTGCTAGTGCTGGAATAGTTTTTGATGGTATTTCGTTTGATATTTTATTAGATCCTTTGGTTGCAGGAATAATTCTTGGTCTTTTTGTTGGTAAGCAGGTTGGGGTAGTTGCGGCGGTTGTTTTAGTTAATAAGTTAAAAATTGCTTATTTTTTTAAGGGGGCCAATGTTTTACAATTTTATGGCGTTGCACTTTTGACCGGCATCGGATTTACCATGAGTTTATTTATTGGTAATTTAGCTTTTACTGACCCAGAGACCTTAAATAAGGTTAGAATTGGGGTTATGGTTGCCTCAGCTGTTTCAGCAATTATCGGGTCTGTATTGATTTATATGGGCAATAAAAAGTTACAAAATAATTCTTAATTACTAAACTACATACCTTAAAACATTGGTGACAAGGTTTAAGTGTTGTAAGGCAGCCCTTATTCTGTCTAAATATAGTAAAAGCAGGATTTAAAATTACATTATATTAAGGTTCATCTGTAATACGACATTTAGGTAAATTTTATGATAATTTTTGGCCAAAAATAAGAAGCATAAATGTTGCATTATAGGTAAACTTTGGTATTATACGAAGATAGGCTTTGATATTACTGGGTTTTTTAGAGATTCCTCAACTAAGTTATAAATTATAAATATGCTTAACTTTATTTTAACAAAGATTTTTGGATCAGCTAATGACCGAATCATTAAATCCTTTAATTTAGAAATTAATAAAATTAACTTATTTGAAGAGGAAATATCCAAATTATCTGACGATGATTTGAAAAAAAAGACAGAATTCTTTAGGGGTGAGTTTAAAAACGGTAAGACACTAGATAAAATTTTGCCAGAGGCTTTTGCTGTAGTTCGTGAAGCTGGTAAAAGGGTTCTTAATATGCGTCATTTTGATGTTCAACTCATTGGTGGTATTATTCTACATCAAGGGAAGATATCGGAAATGAAAACAGGCGAAGGTAAGACTTTGGTTTCAACCTTGCCCGCATACCTTAATGCCATTTCTGGAAAGTCTGTTCACATCGTTACCGTAAATGACTATTTGGCCAAAAGAGATTCAGCTTGGATGGGTAAAATTTATGAGTTTTTAGGCATGAGCGTTGGCTGTATAACTGGTGATATTGAAGATGAAGAGCGTAAGAAAGCCTATCAATGTGACGTTGTCTACGCTACCAATAATGAACTTGGGTTTGATTACTTAAGAGATAACATGAAATTTTCTCTTGATGACATAGTGACAAATGGTCGTCATTTTGCTATTATTGATGAAGTAGATTCAATTTTAATTGACGAGTCAAGGAGTCCATTAGTTATTTCTGGTCCCACTAACGACAATTCTGACTCATATGCAAAGGTTAATAAGTTGATACCGGAATTGCCTGTTACTGGCTATGAAATTGAAGAGAAATCTCGTCATATTTTTTTAACTGACTCTGGATCTGAATATGCAGAATCTATATTAAAAGAAAATAACTTAATATCTAAGGAATCCAGCTTATTTGATGTAGAAAACATGTCAATTATGCATCATTTTAATCAAGCCTTAAAAGCCCACAAATTATTTAAAAATAATAGCGACTATATCGTAAAAAATGGTAATTTAGTAATTATAGATGAATTTACCGGTAGAATGCAAGAGGGCAGGAGATTCTCAGATGGATTACATCAAGCATTGGAAGCCAAAGAGGGGTTGAGAGTAAAGAATGAGAATCAAACCCTTTCATCTATCACCTTCCAAAATTATTTCCGTTTATATGAAAAATTGTCTGGAATGACCGGTACGGCATTAACTGAGGCGGCTGAATTTGAAGAAATATACGGTCTTAAGACTATTCAGGTCCCAACTCACAGAAGAATCAATAGGATTGATGGCGATGATCAAATCTACAAAACTAAGGCTGAAAAATATAAGGCGGTAGTTGAGGAAATTAAGGAATGTCATGCTAAAAAACAGCCAATTTTGGTTGGAACAGTAACCATTGAAAATTCTGAACAATTATCAAAATTACTGAAAAAAGAAAAATTACCTCATAAGGTTTTAAATGCCAAATTTCACAGAGAAGAGTCAAAAATTATTTCTCAAGCCGGCATTCCCGGTGCAATTACCATTGCAACCAATATGGCCGGTCGCGGAACCGATATTAAGTTGGGCGGTAGTAGAGAAGTCATCATTGAAGACTTGCAAGTAAAAAAACTTACAAAAGCCAAGTTGCAAGAAAAAATTACTTTAATTGATCAAAAAATTGCAGAGGATAAAAAAATTACCATTGAAGCGGGGGGGTTATATATTCTTGGCACAGAAAGACATGAGAGTAGAAGAATTGACAACCAACTTCGTGGTAGATCTGGGAGGCAAGGAGATATCGGTAAATCAAAATTTTACCTATCTCTGGAAGATGATCTAATGAGAATTTTTGGCTCTGATAAGTTGCAGGTTATTTTGTCAAAACTTGGCCTCAAGGATGATGAAGCCATATTTCATCCATGGATTACCAAGACTTTAGTTAGGGCTCAAAGAAAAGTTGAGGCACATCATTTTGAAATTAGAAAAAATCTTATTAAATATGATGACATAGTTAATGATCAAAGAAAGGAGATTTTTAATAGAAGAATGGATCTGATTAAGTCAGATGATTTGATGGAAGATTTAAAAAAAATAATAGATGACGTCAATCAAGATTTTGTTGGTAAGGCTATACCAAAAAAATCTTATCTAGAAAAGTGGGATCTGGAATCAATTGAGAAGGAGGTTTTAAGAATCTATAATTTAAAATTAGACATAAAGTCACTATCTAAGAAGGAGGGGGTCTCAAATGTTGAGATATTAGATTATATTAACCAAGAGTCAGAAAATCTTATTGAGAGTAAAAAGAAGGAGCATGGCGAGGATATAGAAAAAGAGTTGAGGCGTCAAATCTTTTTAATGACACTGGATTATGAATGGAAAAACCACCTTTTATCTCTTGATAAAATCAGAAACAACATTAATCTCAGGGCCTATGCGGGAAAAGATCCTTTTATTGAATATAAGAGAGAATCTGCTGAATTATTCCAAGATATGATATATAATATCGAGGAAAAGTCTTTGATTAGGATATGTCATGCTAGATTGCAGGATGAGACAAGCAAAGAAAAGATTTTAGATAAATTTACACAATTATCAGAATCAACAAAAAATTCCACCCCAAATAGCCAAGAACTACCTCACAAAGGGTTAAAAAATATTAAAAAAACAAGTGACGGAAAGTTCGGTGAGTGGTCAAATATTGGACGAAATCAAAAATGTCCTTGTGGTAGTAATTTGAAATATAAACATTGTCACGGAAAAATTAGCTAAATATGACCAATAAGAAAAATAAAAAAAACGAAGAAGATCATTCTAAGGATCAATATAAGGAGGATTTAAAAGCTCTAAACCCTTCAGTTAAAGAGCCGGATCCAAATCATAACTTGGAATCTGCCGCAATTAAATTAAAAAAATTAATTGCTAGTGTTAAGATGAAGGGGTATATTACCTATGATAAAGTCAATAAATATATTGAAAATGAGGCTATAGATCCAGAAAAGATTGAAAAAATATTTGATATTTTATCAGAATTTAAGATTCAAATTGTTGAAAAAGATGCTGACTATGATTCTAGAGCGGATGATGACGAAAAGTCGCAAAAAAGAACAGAAGATTCGGTAAAAAACTACCTTAAATCCATGAGTAATCTCAAATTATTAACTCGTGAAAACGAGGTTGAGATTGCTATGAAAATTGAAGCTAGCAGAAATAAAGTAGTTGCAACTCTTTGCACAACTCCAGTTGTAATGAAATATTTTATCGATTGGTATGACGGCCTGTCAGGTGGTAATTTACTACTTAGAGATATCATTAGAATTGACGAAACATACAATTCCGAACTGGAAGAGATGTTAAAAAATAATGAACAAAATTCTAGCAATAGTAGTGATATCATTATTGATAGTGATCTTGGTATAATAGAAGATGATGAGCCTGAAGAGGGTGACTTATATGGTGAGGATGATGAGTTTGATTCTATCACTTCTTTTGTGTCTATGGAGAGGATTTTAATGCCAAAGATGTTAGATCTTCTGAAGAACATATCTGATCTTTCAGAGACATTTCTTAAGAAGTTGGAGTCCGATGGTTATGATGGATTGTTCGGTAACAAGAAAAATGATAAGTTAATTAACAGCTTGAGTGAATTAACAAGGGAGATCAATTTTAATGACGATCTAATTAAATCTTTGGTTATCCAATTGGTGGAGATTGATGAAGAGATCAGGAATGATGAAATTTCTTTATTAAGATTATTCACCTCATATGGTTGTGAACGGGTTGAGTTTTTAAAAAAGCATCAAGATCTTGAGCAAGAGGATTGGATAAGTAAAACGAAGACATGTGGCAATAAAAATATTAAAAAATGTTTTGCAGAAAAAGCGGAAGAGATTGCCAAAATTAGAAATAAAATTTTAGACGCAGTTAAGTTGACGGGATTGCCGTTATCCAGGTTTCGCCAAACTATATCTGTAATAAGACAGGGACAGAGAGATGAAAGCAAGGCTAAGCAGGAAATGATAAGAGCTAATCTAAGACTGGTTGTTTCAATTGCTAAAAAATATACCAATAGAGGTTTGCAATTTTTAGATTTAATACAGGAAGGTAATATTGGCCTAATGAAAGCGGTTGATAAGTTTGAATATAAGAGGGGTTATAAATTTTCTACTTATGCTACTTGGTGGATTAGACAGGCAATTACTAGGGCCATTTCTGATCAATCTAAAATGATTAGGTCTCCAATTCATATTAATGAAGGTTTAAATCAAATTTTAAAAACCCAAAAAAAGATGATTCAAAAGAATCAGAGGGAGCCAACTGACGAGGAGATCGCGAGAGAACTTTATATGTCGGTGGATAGGGTAAGAAAAATTTTAAAAACATCAAAAGACCCTGTTAGTTTAGAAACCCCTCTTTCTGGTGATGACGAAAGTATTTTAGGTGATTTTATTGAAGATAAAGCAGCTATATCTCCAAATGATGCCGCAACTTATGGCAAATTAAAAGAAGCTTCAACTCAAATTCTTTCAACTTTAACACCAAGAGAAGAGAGGGTTATAAGGATGAGATTTGGTATTGGAATGGTTACAGATCACACCTTGGAAGAGGTGGGAAGACAGTTTTCAGTCACTAGGGAGAGAATTAGACAGATTGAGGCTAAGGCTTTATCTAAGTTAAAGCATCCTACTAGATCTAGGACTTTAAAAACTTTTTTTGATAATTAGTCATATTAACTATCTCTAGGGTCAAAAGCGATCAAGGATTCTTTTAGTCCAAGAAGTCTAGAATACAAAGATGTACAGGGGTATTGGGGAGTTAAAAAATAGAAAATATCAAAAAAATCATGGCCTTCAGTATCACCTATAAAGATATTAGATAGACCGTTAGCTATATTTAGATCTTCAGAAAAATTATATAATATCTATAAAAAACAAAGTAAAAAATACAATATTGATGACATTGAAATCATAGAAGATAAAATTAACTATTAGGCTTTATTTTTTGGTTTCTGTATAATAAAATTTCGATAAAAGGATTAATAATTGCAGTGATATTTGCATTATTGGCAATATTTAATTTAGGTTTTTTAAATATTTTTTACTTTTTTTGTTGCTATAAACGCTAATAGTTGACTAGGTGGTAAGTTGCAAAATATTGGATATATTCGCTAAATTCAACAAATCATATAATTTTTAGACCAAAGAATTTAATGTTAATCTTATCTTCTTTCTCCAAACTCTACGCGTGGAACAAGGTAATGTCAGTTATAGGTAATATCACGAATATTCTTGAAATATTTTAAATATATGCTATATTTTTTAGGAAGACTTTAATAAAATATAGCATAGTGTAAATTTTATTTTTGAGGTTTTTTTGAGTCATTGATTGGTAATTAGATGTTTACTAAATCAAGTTTATTTTATTTTTATGAGTGAATTAATTCTATCTCCAAATCGACTATCAGGTAATTTTGAGTTAAATTTTGCAAGATATTTGCAAGAAATACAAAAATTTCCAATCTTAGAGAAAGAAGAGGAGTACCAGCTCGCCTTGAATGTCGCCAATAATAACGACAGAAAATCCGCTGGAATATTGATCCAAAGTCACCTAAGGCTAGTGGCTAAAATGGCCTTTCAATTTAAAAGATATGGACTAGCTATTTCCGACTTAGTGTCGGAAGGTAATCTGGGTTTAATGCATGCCATCAAAAAATTTGATCCAATAAAAGGCTTTAGATTCTCAACTTATGCCATGCTTTGGATTAAGGCATATATGCAAGATTATATTTTAAGATCTTGGTCTTTGGTTAAAATTGGTACCAATGTCGCGCAGAAGAAGTTATTCTTTAATTTGTATAAAATTAAAAAATTACTTCAAATTGAAAATAACGACTCAATATCTACTCCCAATATTAAGCGCATCTCGAATGATTTAGGGGTTTCAGAGGGTGATGTGATAGAGATGGATAATCGACTTTACAACAACAATAATTCTTTAAATAATATTGTACCAGGTAGTAATTCTGAAGTCGGAGAACTTATCGAATCCTCTGATCCTTTGCCAGAGGATTTGGTAATCAATAGTCAGGAATCTGGTAGAAGGGCGGAATTGGTTAATTCGGCTATGAGTTTATTGAATGATAGAGAAAAAGATATTTTTATTAAAAGAAACTTGCTTGAAAAGTCAGTAACTCTACATGATCTAGGTAATATTTACAGCATATCCTCTGAAAGAGTGAGGCAGATAGAAGCCGGTGCTATCAATAAAATTAAAACCTATATTTCAGAAAAAAATATTTTTAACTAAATTTTTAGCCTCCACCCTGATAGAAAAATGGACTCCAAAATCTAGGCCATTATTTGTGATTCCTTATGGATAATGTACCAACCTCTTTCCAAGAATATTATTTTAGTAGATTTCGAAAAACCTGACGAAGTACATCCTGACACTGCCACAGATTTTTTTAAATAACTTTGAATCAAAATCTATTAAACTAAAATCCTCATTAAAGATATGAATTGGTATTCTATTATATCTTAACATTAGGTCATAAACTTTGTTATGAGAGGCGCTTGTCATCAAATGAATCATTGATATTTCTAAAGTATTATAAATAATACAATGATGTATTTTAACTTTGATAGATCTATTTTAAATATTAATGACAAAAGAAGATAATTTAGGGTATAACTTAACGTTACAACAAAAAGAAAGCGAGTCAGATTGGTTGTCGAGAGCGGAAATATTATGTCAAGCTTTGCCATTTTTGCGAAAATTTGCTGACCAAACTTTTGTTATTAAAATTGGTGGCGCAGCTATGGCCAATGACGCTAATATCAGAAAATTTGCAGAAGATGTTGTTTTACTTAAGAAGTCTGGCATCAATGTCGTAGTTGTTCATGGGGGGGGTCCTCAAATCGGAGATATGCTACAAAAACTTAATCTTAAAACTAGTTTTATTGACGGTTTACGCGTCACTTGCAAAGATACCGTTGAAGTTGTTGAGATGGTTCTCGGCTCAATTAATAAAATGATTTCCAGTCACATTGGAGCAGTAGGAGGTCTTTCTTTTGGTATATCAGGAAAAGATGCAAACCTTATTAAGGTTAAGAAGTTAATGAAAATAGAAAAAGATAGCGATTCAAATATTGACAAGATTCTTAATTTGGGATATGTCGGAGATCCAGAATATATTAACACTGATATTTTGGAATTTTTTGACAATTCGGATGTCATTCCAGTTATTGCTCCAATCGGTGTTGATGATGAGGGAAATACATATAATATTAACGCCGATACTGTTGCAGGAATAATAGCTAGCACATTATCTGCAACTAAATTAGTGATGTTAAGTGATGTTGATGGTATTAAATTACCTAATGGAGAGTTAGTTAGTCACTTAGGTTCGGGTGTTGCAGAGCAGTTAATAAAAGATGGAGTTATCAATAAGGGTATGATACCTAAGGTAAGGACATGTATTGACGCTTTAGATAATTCTGTAGAGTATGTCCACATTCTTAATGGCTCTAGAGATCATATTTTGTTAATGGAGATATTTACAGAAAGTGGTGCTGGAACTATGATATTTAAGGGGTAATACTAAGTCCAAACACCTTAAGTAACTGCGTTTTGTTAACCAATATTGGAAATAAATGAAAATTTTACCTAAGATAATTGTATTGCTTCTGTCAATAATTATAGGTGTCTTGATTATTTTACCGTCACTGATAGAGTCAAAATCAGTTCAAATTAACCTTCAAAACAAACTAACTTCTAAATTTCAAACAAACTTTAATATCCAGTCTGATATTGATATATCTTTTTTACCTAGGCCAAAAATTACCATCAAAGACATTTCTGTTAGTAATTTTATTACAAAAGATGGTCATGTAAATATTGATTTTGATTCTATATCTATCATTCCAAGGATTTCTTCTATTTTTGGGCCCCTAGAGATTAAGGAGGTCATATTCAGTGGTATTAACGCTAACTATGTAATATCTTATGAAGACTTAACTTTAAAAACTCAATCTGAACTACGATATATTCCTCAAGTTAGTCAAGACTTTATTGTCAATAAAATATTTAATTTTGACAAATCAGATAATAAAATTTTCGACATAAGAAGTGTTGACAGTATAGTTGTAATTAATTCCAGATTATTAATAACAGATATTAACGGAACCCCTTACTCTAATTATACAGATTTATCTATAGAAATGGACTCAGACCTTTTAAAAGGTAGGGTTTATGCTGAAGGGTCATTTGTATCAGAGGGTATTCCAACAATTTTTAATTTAGACGTCTCAACCAAATCGGATGATATATCTAGACTTACTATTAATTCTCCAATTTTACAGGGCGACATTTCTGGCAAGTTTTTTGACACAGAGAGTCTAAGTATCACTAAGTCAAATTTTGATGGTAAGATTAATCTATCAATATCAAATTTAAAACTGCTACTTAATAAATATTTTTCTCAAAAAAGCTTAATATTTAGAAATATCAATAATACAGAAGATATAAAGTTATCTTCTAATATCTTTTTAAAAGACGGGGTCCTAAATATTGAAAATATTAATATAGATTCAAGTATAATCAAAGGTTCTGGGAAGGTGGTTGCCAATAATTTAGAAGAAGATAAGTCGATAGATTTAGATCTATCGATAGATTATTTAAATTTTGATGATCTGTGGATTGGTAAATTTCAGCCAATAAAAGACAAATATCTTAATGATGCAATTACTAATATAGTTGATGGCTTTAAAAATAAATTAGCTATTAATTATAAGAAATTTCCTAAATTAGACATTTCAATTTTTGGCCTATTTTTAAAATCTAATATTAATATCAAGAAGTTAGAATATAAGGATCAGATATTAACGGATATATTAATATCCATGTCTACAAGCAATAACAAACAAATTAAATTAGATAATTTTGAATTAAATCTTAAAGATAATTCAAAATTACAAATTACAGGAGTAATAGAAAATATAGGATCTTTGATAAAGTTAGATGGTTATATGGTTTTAAATAGCGGTAGGTTTCAGGATGTAATAAATTTATCCTCACTGTCAACGAGTCGACTCAAGAAAGACTCTTTAAGAGATTTTAGAGCCAGATCAAAAATTTTAATTTTACCAAATACCACAATTTTAAAAGAAATACAAGCATCTTTAAATAAAAAATCCATCATATCTGGAGATATATTTATGATTGAGAGTGGAGATATATTAGATGCTAGCTATAATTTAAATTTTAATCAGTTAAAATTAGAAGATTATTTTCCCAAAAATTATCTTGAAAAATTTACTCATGGCAATGCTTTTTTACAAAATTTTCTTAGCCTTAATAACATTGATATTAATCATAAATTATCGCTAAAGTTTGGTAGATTATCATATGAGGATTTTTACCTAACAAATCAATCTTTCAACATTAACGTAGGCAGAGGAACCATAGACATACCAGCTCTTTTAATAGATCAAGGTCAAAATAATAGTAATATTAAGTTGTATTTAGATGTATATTCTCCCATTCCTATTTTTAATTTTTCTTTAAGTTCCAGTTATTTATCTATAGATGATTTATCAAAAGAATCTTCGTCAGATAAATTTAGATCTAATTTTGTAAATTATTTTTTTGATTTTCCTTCTCTAGTTAGGTTTGATGGTGATATAGATATAGATATAAAGCATTTGAATTTTAACAATATAAAAATAAATGACTTACTCATAAGGGCGCCATTTAAAGAGGGGGTGGTAAATATTGAAAAAGCCTCAGCATCTTTATTTGGCGGAGAAATTAATATTTTGGGAGATGTAATCCTGAATAAGCAAAAAAGACTCAATAATTCTTTTCAACTACTGGGTATAGAAAATAAGGTTTTCCTTAGTAAGTTATTTAATATAAGTAACATTGAATCCAAATCTAACGTAAGTGGCGTTATAATGAGCTATGCCAAAAATCGAGAAGAATTCTATAAAAATCTTAATCTACAGGCTAAGTTTAACTCTGTGGGGGTTATTATGAAGAAGTTTGGCATAGGAGATTTGTTGACTGAAATTAATAAAGACCCAAATTCAATAAATAACGTAAAAGATATAATGTTATCAGATTCAGCTAAAACAATTTTTAGAAAAGTTACAGGATCTATAGATATAAGGCCTAATAATGTCAAAAAAGAAATTTATATTAATACAGAATCTGTTGGTTTAAATGGTATTACTAGTGGAACTTTGGATTTAAAAAATAATCAGATTAATATTGGTCATAATAGTATTATAATAGCCGTTACCCCAAATGGGAAAACTATTCCCCTAAGGTTTGCTCTTAATGCCTCGGGACCTATTGATAACCTAAGTTTGTCACCAAATTTTTCTCAGATTAATCAATATTTAAAAATTCAGTGAAGATAAGGGATTTAATAAAAAAGAAGGAAGAAAATATTCCGTTAGTATGTGTCTCAGCTCACACTTATCCGATAGCTAAAATTATTGATCAATTTTGCGATATAATATTAGTTGGAGATTCTGTTGCAACCACAATATATGGTATGGAAGATACGCTATCAGTACCCATGTCAATGATGATTAATCATGCTAAGGCGGTAAAAAAAGCGGTCAATAATTCATTTTTAGTTGTTGATTTACCCTTTGGGTCTTATGAATCATCAAAAGATCAGGCCCTTGATAATGCCAAGAAGATGGTTGAAGAGAGTGACTGTGACGCAATTAAAATAGAAACCGATGAAAAAATGCTAGAAACAGCTTCATATCTGGTAAAAAATGGCATTAATGTCATGGGTCACATCGGTCTCATGCCTCAACATATTAAAAAATATGGTGGCTATAAATATCAAGGTATTGATTCAATCTCCGCTAAAGAAATTGTGCAAACTGCGCAATGTCTAGAAAGTTCTGGAGTTTTTTCATTTGTTATAGAGGCAATACCCGCCAATCTTTCTGATCAAATTGTAAAAAATTCTAACTTAATTACTATAGGAATAGGAGCTTCAAGATCATGTGATGGTCAGATACTTGTTATCGATGATCTCTTGGGTTTAAACAAAGATTTTGCTCCGAAATTTCTTAAAAAATATCACAATTTATCCAAAGAGATTGCAAATTCAGTTCAAAAATTCCAAAATGAAGTAAGGGCAGGAAAATTCCCCTTTGATAATAATTGTTTATAATAATGAAAAAACTGATAATTAAAGGCGGTAAAAAACTAGATGGTCAAATTAATATCTATGGGGCAAAAAATGCTGCCTTGCCAATTATAATTTCTTCTATATTAACCAAAGAGGAAGTTATTTTCAGTAACGTTCCTCATGTTTCTGACATCTCAACTCTTACAACTCTATTGTTGGATATTGGGGTTAAAGTTAAAATGCTTACAAGCGATGTTTCTGGGTATGATGGTAGGATAATTTCCTTTAAAGCAAATAATATTAAGAATTTTGTTGGATCTTATGATTTGGTTTCAAAAATGCGAGCTTCTATTCTAATTTTAGGACCTTTAGTTGCAAGATTTGGCTATGCTAAAGTCTCGCTACCCGGTGGTTGCGCGATTGGAGCTCGTCCAGTAGATTTACATATTTCGGCTCTAGAACAGATGGGTGCAAATATTACAATTACAGATGGTTATGTAATAGCAAAAGGAAAACTAAAAGGCGCAAATATTTGTTTTAAAAAAATATCTGTTGGCGCAACCCAAAATATAATGATGGCTGCTACTTTAGCAGAAGGGGTTACAATTCTTGAAAATGCTGCAATAGAGCCTGAAATTACTGATTTAGCTAATTCTTTGGTAAAAATGGGAGCTAAAATTGAAGGAATAGGTACTTCAAAAATACAAATTATTGGCGTTAAAGATCTTAATTCTGCGAAGCATCATATTATGCCAGACAGAATAGAGGCTGGTAGTTATGCCATCATGGCTGCCATTACTAATGGGTCAATTAGGATGAGGGGTCTTACTTCTAAGATTTTTCATAAGGAATTCTTAGAAAAATTAAATCAAGCTGGAGTAAAAATTAAGGATGTTAGTAAAGATATGATAGAGGCCACTAGGGCTGGAAAAGACATTAACTCAGTAGATATTACAACTAGTCCATTTCCAGGTATGGCAACGGATATGCAGGCGCAATTTATGGCTCTTATGATCATCGCTAACAAAACATCAAAAATTAAGGAAGAGATTTTTGAGAATAGATTTATGCATGTTTCTGAGTTAAACCGTATGGGAGCAAAAATTTCTATAGATAGTAATGTTGCTACAATAGAGCCGGTTAAAGAATTATCTGGTACAAGAGTTATGGCAACTGATCTTAGAGCTTCAGTCTCTCTAGTAATTGCTGCCCTAATTGCTGAGGGAGAAACTGTAATTGATCGAATTTATCACTTAGAGAGGGGTTATGAGAGATTGGAGGATAAATTAGTAAGTTGTGGAGCTTCGATATCTCATATCATAGAATAGTAAATTGAGCCTATCATAAAAACGCTAAGTTCAACTCCTAATTCGAATAGAATATAGGGCTTACAACCTTTTCTTCTAAAGCTCTTTAAATTAATGCTTTCTTTGGTTGCTTTGGTAAGGCATTAGATCCGATTAATTCTTACTTTTTGAGTCATGATTTATATGTAAATGAATTAACAAAAATTTAAAGAAAACTTTAAATTATTAGATTGTCATTTACGCAGTTTTTATTATCGGCTACTACTCCTTCTAGGTCTCGGTGTATCCATATCCATATCCAACTGTGGAAAATGCACAGCTCCATTATGATCTATAGGAATTGGATCGCCATGTAAATCAATGCCTTTTGTAGCTTCCAAACAATACCGCGTAGATTAAATTACCTCTCTGCGGTGTTTTGCGCTATTCTTTTGAAGATGTTGTTTTGCTTGTTCATAAGCTATTCTCTGATCGATACTTTCCTGCTTTGCACGCTTCCTTTCTTGTTGTTGCGCCAACTCTTCTCCCTTTTTTTTCCAGTCGTCTTCACCTTGTCCTGCTGAAGGTTGTGATATTTCTTCATCATTTACACTGGCGTTATGGCTACTAGGTTTTGCTTCTGCTTCGTAACCATTCGTAGTCTTCCTAACCACCCCTGTAAAACTTTCTCCAGATACAAGATATATGGTTGCTTCTTCTTCAGAGATAGTGCCATCACTACCAAACACCCCATCTATTTGTGATATAGTAGTATGCCCATTAAGTTTAAGAGACCCCTTTCCGTATGGTATTTTTGTATCATCAGTTACCCTACCACGACCATGATTATATCCCGTTCCTGTTTTATATTCACCTCTATATTCTCCTTCTTTCATTTGAATAGTAGCTATTTGTGATCTTGTTGGACAGTTTCCCATTTTTGACTTTACATTAATTGATATTACTTAAATTAGTATATCATAATTTTTAATTCGTTGCAAATATAATTACAGTATTTAGCTAAACTTCTTTCATAATTAGGCAAAAACAATGCCTAAACCATATGATTACGATTTGCGTAAAAGAGTTATAGTTATCAATTTAATAAATGACGGTAAAAAAAGAAAATATGTTTCCGATCTATTCCAAGTATCAATTCCTACGATTGACAGGTGGATAGCAATTTACAAATCAACAAAAGATGTCAAGCCGATAAAGAATGTAAAGACCGGAAGAAAAAGCAGTATAAAAGATTTTAAGAAATTTATTGAATTTAGAGGAGCAACATCAACAAACTTCGACAAACTGCTTCATAATTAATTTTATTCCTGTCTTTTGGAAATTTATCTCAAATTTTTTATCATCTTGAGAAATGACGTAACCATAGCCAAATTTTTGATGAAAAACCCTCTTTCCTTTAAGATCTTGATCTAAAAACTTTTCTTTTTGAGGAAAGCTAGAAACACTTGTATTGTGGTGTGTAAAATTGTCTGAATTTTGGTTTAAAAAGTCATAATTCTCAAAAGAATTATCATTGAAGTCGCAAATATCACTCGGCAATTCGCTTAAAAATCTTGAAATTATAGAATTTTGATAAGATCCAAAAACAAAACGAGTTTTAGCAGAGCTCATAAAAACCATTTCTTTGGCTCTTGTAATTGCTACGTAAAATAATCTTCTCTCTTCTTCTAAGCCACCTTCCTCCATAGATTTTGAGCTTGGAAAAACTCCATCCTCAAGACCTGGAATAAAAATATTTTTAAATTCCAAGCCTTTAGCGGCATGAATAGTCATAATATTAATTTTATCAGAAAAATTATCAGCATTATCACTGTTTGAAACTAAACTGATGTGATCTAGGAATTGTTGTAAATTTTTAAATTCACCAATGGATTTTTGAAATTCCTTAATATTTTCAATTCGACCCTTAGCTTCGTAACTATTGTCATTTTGCCACATCTGAAGATATCCCGATTCTTCACAAATTTGAGTTAATAGTTCTGAGAGATCTTGACCTTCTTTGTACGACTCAGTCCAAGAGGAAATTTTTTGCCCAAAATCTAATAATTTTTGATTAATTTTAGCGCTAAAAACCTTATCAACATCGCACTTAAAAATCGCATTAAAAATTGATGAGTTTGAGTCGAAAGCTTTTTGCGATAATTTGTCGATTGTAGCTTTGCCAATTCCTCTTTTTGGTAAGTTAATCACTCGCTCAAGAGCTAAGTTATTATTCTTGTTGGTAATTAATTGTAGATAAGAAATTAAATCTTTAATTTCCCGCCTTTCAAAGAATTTTAGGCCGCCAATAATTTGATAAGGCAGGGATAATTGTATAAAAATATCCTCAAAGGAGCGAGTTTGATAGCCGGCACGCACTAAGATTGCCGCATCCTTGTGTGACCCCCCTTCTTTAACTAATTTTTTAATTTGGTTTGCGACATTTAAAGCTTCCTCACGATCATTATAAAAATTACCAATAGCAATTTTTTGCCCATCCTCTTGGTCACTGAAAAGAGTTTTTTCATGCCTCTTAGAATTAAAAGAAATTACATGAGATGCAGCTTTAAGAATATTATTTTTTGAGCGATAATTTTGTTCCAAACGAATAGTTTTTGCATCGGGGTAGTCTTTTTTATAATTTAAGATGTTGCCAATTTCCGCACCACGCCAAGAATAGATTGACTGGTCATCATCTCCAACACAGCAGATATTTTTATATTTTGCTGCTAAACTTTTAAGCCACATATATTGAATATTATTGCTATCTTGATATTCATCAACCAAAACATATTTAAACTTATTTTGATAATATTCCAGAATATCTGGTTTTTTCTGGAAAATAATTAAATTTGAAAGCAAAAGATCGCCAAAATCAGCAAAATTAAGATTTTTTAATTGTCTTTGATAATTTCCATATATTTTGGCAAAATTTGGTAGGTCAAAATGTTGGTTTTGACAATTTTGTGGTAAAATATTACGATCTTTACATAGAGAAATTTGCCAAAGATAATTTTTAGCTGGAGATTCTTTTTGGTCAATATGAAGTTCGTCAAGAATTTTTTTAATAATTCTGTTAGAATCATTTGTATCAATTATGGTAAAATTTTCATCAAGATCATAATATTCTGGATATCTTTTGAGAATTCTGCTAGCAATTCTATGAAAAGTTCCGAGCCAAAGATTGTTTGTTTCTTCGCCAATTTTTTCAGAAATACGATATTTCATTTCGCTTGCCGCCTTATTGGTGAAGGTGACGGCTAGAATTTCATCAGCTCTTGCGGCAAAAGAGTCTAAAATATAAATAATTCTTTCAGTAATAATTTTGGTTTTTCCAGTTCCAGCCCCAGCTAAAACTAATAACGGGCCATCAATATTTTTTACCGCCTGTTCTTGCTGATTATTAAGGTTGGTCATCGAATTTTTTGTCAGAAAATTTATTATGACTAAATAGATTCATAATAATTATAAAAATTACAATAAAAAAACTAACAATTAGCAATAGCCAGATGTAATTCATTATTTAATATTGATTTTTCATATTAAAATTATATAATTCAATGATGGAATCCTTAGGGTAAAAGGTTCATAGAGTATATTAATCAATATATTGTCAATATGTCAAAAATTAAGCAAGCAGAATATCTTTGGGTTGACGGCGCTAAGCCAGTACAAAAAATTAGATCAAAAACTAGAATTACAATTTTTAAAGATCCAGATAATGTAAAATTATCAGATTTTCCAGAATGGAGTTTTGATGGCTCTTCTACCAATCAATCTCAAGGTGGTAATTCCGATCTTTTACTTAGACCCGTGAATTTTGTTAAGGATCCAATTAGAGGAGAGGGGAATTATTTGGTTCTGTGTGAAGTTGAGAATCCTGATGGCACTCCACATTGGAGCAATACTCGTGCTGGACTTAGAAGGGTTTTAGATGCTGGTGGTGCCAAGCATAATCCTTGGGTTGGTTTTGAACAGGAATATACCTTATATAGAGACGGCATTCCACTTGGTTGGCCAACTAGAGGTTTTCCTGCTCCACAAGGCCCTTATTATTGTGGCGTCGGTAATGATTCTGTTTATGGTAGACAATTAGTTGAAGAGCATACTGAGGTTTGTATTGAGGCGGGTATTCTAATTTATGGCACTAATGCCGAAGTTATGCCGGGTCAGTGGGAGTTTCAAATTGGATACAGAGGTAACGAGGATGAGGATAATTCAGTGATTAATGTTTGCGACCATTTATGGTTTGCTAGGTGGTTAATCTATCGTCTTGGTGAGGATTATGACATCGATGCTTCAATTAGCAATAAACCAATGAAAGGAGATTGGAACGGTGCAGGCATGCATACTAATTTTTCTATTAATGAATTTAGGAATCCTGTGACTGGTAGAGAAGCGATCAGCAAAGCTATTGACAATCTTAGTAAAAAACATAGAGAGCATATTGCCGTTTACGGGCATGGCTTAGATCAGAGACTTACTGGTGATCACGAAACTTGTGGTATTGATGAGTTCAAGGCTGGAGTTGCTGACAGAGGTTGTTCTATTAGGATTCCTCGTCAAGTTGACATTGATGGTTGCGGTTATTTAGAAGATAGAAGACCTGGCGCCAATGCTTGCCCTTATCAAGTTTCTGAAAAATTAGTTTCAACAATTTTAGAAATTGACTAATCTGGATCTGTAAAAGAGGCTCGTTAACATAATTATATTTCTAGCATTTTTTAAAATGCTAGAGGGAAAAAACAGCTTTGATTAAGAATTATAGGCTTCTTTTGTGATACAGTTTTAGACTTTAATAAAATATTAAGGATAGGTCAAAAGATCAAATCAGGATGTTATGAAAAGCAGAAAACAAACATAATAAAATCTGCTATCTAATCATAATGGGCGACATAGAGAGGTAAGAATGTTTTTCTAATGTTTACTGTTTTTGCACTATCAATTGCTATATTTTTTCTTTCAATTTTTCTTGGTTACGTCTATATCCACAATGTAGAATATTTAAAAATCATAATAAGAATAGCTATTATTTTTCTGTTTTTAGTTAGTTCCGTTACTTCTGTTGCACTTCCATTCTTTATTTGCTTTTCCCTAAATAGGTGGTCAAAAAGATGTTTAGTTAAAAAAAATAATAAAATTGTTAAATATAGAAAGATATTCTCTTGTAATATGCTTCCATTTATTTTACTTCCTATGTGTTTAGATCTATATTGTCGATAATTACAATTCAGAATTTATACTACATATTACCTATGTTTAACAATTTCTTTTTCCAAGATTTAAATAGCCACGTTGAAATGCATAAAAAAATTATTGAATATAAAGTCTCTCAACCAAATTAATAAGCTACCAACAAAAAGCACATTACCTATTGTAATATAATTATACTCTTTTCTCTGAGTATCTGAACTGTTGACATTTAGTTCAAAATAGCAAATTAACTATGAAATTTTCCTAAATTATTTCCAGCTCTATCTCTTGACTAACATATCTATTATACCTACAATCATTCTAGAAAATTTAACAATCTGATTACTTATAATAGCTGATGAAAATAATAGCTGATGAAAATATAAATGCCGTCATTTGTTTATCTGATGGTAGTTTTTTTTTCGGAAAAGGCGCCGGTTCTCGTGGCGAGACTATTGGTGAAATTTGTTTCAACACTTCTGTTACCGGTTATCAAGAAATTTTGACTGACCCATCTTATGCTGGTCAAATTATTACCTTTACCTTCCCTCATATTGGCAATGTTGGCTGTAATGACGTTGATAATGAATCGTCAAAACCGCATTGTAAAGGCTTGGTAATTCGTGATGAAATTACCGAAGACTCAAATTTTAGAAGTAACATTAACCTTAATAAGTGGCTTTGTAAAAATAATCTTACTGCTATTTGTAATGTTGACACTCGTAGATTAACCAAAAATATTCGCGACAAGGGTGCTAGAAATTCCATTATATTTTTTACTAAAATCGGTGAAGAAATCGATACTGATAAATTAATTTCTAAAATTATCGATCTTCCAACTTTAAAAAATGTTGACCTTGCTTCTGAAGTTACAACTAGAAAAAAATATTTCTGGGATCAAAAATTATACGATCTGTTGGAATTAAAATACTTCACAATTAATCCTGATCAAAAAAAGTATAAGGTTACAATTATTGATTATGGTATTAAGGAGAGCATTTTAAGATGTCTTGCTGAGCAAAATTTCGATCTAACTATTTTACCAGCGACTGCTTCTTATGAAGAAATTATTGCTACTGATTTTGATGGAATTTTTCTTTCTAACGGCCCTGCAGATCCAATTAAAACTTCAGAATATGCGGTTCCTGTAATTAAAAAATTACTTGCCGATAATGTGCCAATTTTTGGTATTTGTATGGGTCACCAATTACTTTGTATAGCATCTGGACTTTCAACTATTAAAATGCACCAAGGTCATAGGGGCGCCAATCATCCGGTTAAAAATTTGCAGAACAATCTTGTTGAAATTACCAGTCAAAATCATGGCTTTTGCGCTTCTAAGGATAGCATTCCAGAAAATGTAGAGGTAACTCATATCTCTCTTTTTGACCAAACAATCCAGGGTATTGAGTTGAAAAACCAACCAATATTTTCAGTTCAGTATCATCCAGAAAGCTCTCCAGGCCCTCATGATAGTAGATATTTATTCGATAAATTTAAACAAAATATATTAACCAATATGTAATTTACACATTAGTTAATAAAAAATTATAAATCAGATGCCAAAAAATACTGAAATAAAATCAATTTTGATCATTGGTGCTGGGCCAATTGTTATTGGTCAGGCTTGTGAATTTGATTATTCTGGAACTCAAGCCTGCAGGGCTTTAAAAGATGAGGGTTACAAAACTATTCTAATTAATTCTAATCCGGCAACTATCATGACAGATCAGCAAACTGCTGATCGTACCTATATTGAGCCAATTACCCCAGAAGTAGTTGAAAAAATCATCATCAAAGAAAGACCTGATGCAATTTTACCAACTGTTGGTGGTCAAACAGCTCTTAATTGCGCTCTATCTTTAGAAGCGAATGGAGTCCTAGAAAAATATGGTGTGAAAATGATTGGCGCTGATTCAAAAGCTATTAGAAAAGCTGAAGATCGTGAATTATTTAATAAAGCCATGGCTAAAATTGGCCTTGAAGTGCCAAAAAATGCTGTGATTAGTTCTATAGAGCAGGCTTTGGAGGTGATAAAAGAAATTGGGTTGCCAGCAATTATTCGACCTTCTTTTACCCTTGGTGGTAGTGGTGGTGGTATTGCTGAAACCATAAAAGAGCTCGAAGAAATTGTTAAAAACGGCCTGAGTTTATCGCCTGTTGGTAGGGTACAAATTGATGAATCAATTATAGGTTGGAAAGAGTATGAGATGGAGGTAGTTAGGGATAGTAAAGATAATGCTATTATTATTTGCTCTATTGAAAATATTGACCCTATGGGAATTCATACTGGAGATTCTATTACGGTTGCTCCGGCCTTAACTTTAACGGATAAGGAATATCAACAAATGCGAAATGCTTCAATTGCTGTTATCAGGGAAATTGGAGTTGAAACTGGAGGTTCTAATGTGCAATTTGCTGTTAATCCAGATAATGGTCGCTTAGTAGTTATTGAGATGAATCCTAGAGTTTCTAGATCTTCTGCTCTTGCTTCCAAAGCAACCGGATTTCCAATTGCTAAAGTTGCAGCATTGCTTGCTGTTGGTTATGGTTTGGATGAAATTCAGAATGACATAACTAAAGTTACTCCAGCTTCTTTTGAGCCAACAATTGACTATATTGTCACTAAGGTTCCAAGATTTACTTTTGAAAAGTTCCAAGATGCCAACCCAATCCTTTCAAGTGCCATGAGGTCGGTTGGTGAGGCGATGGCAATTGGTAGAAATTTTGCCGAATCAATTCAAAAAGCGCTTTGTTCAATGGAAATTGGTTTAGATGGATTTGCTGAGGTTGAGATAGAAGGTGTGACTGATGAAAATTCCCTAAAAGAAAATCAGCAAATTATTAAAAAGAAGTTGAAGTTATTTAGTCCAAACAGAATTTTGTTAATCGCTCACGCCCTCAGATATAAAATTTCTATTGAAGAAGTTTGTCAAATTACTTACTATGATAAGTGGTTTGTGTCACAGATTGCTAAAATTATTAAGGAAGAGGAGAGGATTAAAAGAAGTGGCATTAAGACTGATAAGGCTGAATTATTAAAATTAAAAAAACTAGGTTTTTCAGATTCAAGATTGGCAAAATTAACCAATAGGGACGAGTTTGAGATTGCGGATTTGCGTTCAGAATTAGGAGTTAAGCCGGTCTTTAAGAGGATTGATACCTGCTCTGCTGAGTTTAAATCCTTCACTAAATATATGTATTCTTGCTATGAGGGCGATCATCTAACTGAAGCTGAGTGTGAGGCGGAAATTTCTGATAAAAAGAAAGTTATTATTTTGGGTGGAGGTCCAAATAGAATTGGACAAGGTATTGAATTTGATTATGCCTGCGTTCATGCTTGTTTTACTTTGTCAGAGGCTGGTTTTGAAACTATTATGATCAATTGTAATCCAGAAACTGTTTCAACTGATTACGATACTTCTGATAGGTTATATTTTGAACCAATGACTGCAGAATATGTTTTAGAGATTGTTAGAAGAGAGCAGGAAAAGGGTGAGCTACTTGGTGTAATAGTACAATTTGGTGGTCAAACTGCTTTAAAATTAGCAAAATATCTTAGTAAATTTAATTTACCAATCATTGGCACTACTTTTGACAAGATTGATTTGGCCGAAGATCGTGAAAGATTCCAACGATTACTTCATAAAATTAATTTTATTCAGCCCGAGAATGATATTTGTCATAAATTAAAAGATATTGAGAAGTCGGTTGATAAGATTGGCTATCCAATTGTAATTCGCCCAAGTAATGTTCTTGGTGGCAGAGCTATGGAAATTATTTATAATAAAGAATCTTTATATAAATATATTAAGTATAATAAGTCTGTTATTTTAGATGGTCCAATTTTAATTGATAAATTCTTGGAAAACGCTATTGAGATTGATGTCGATGCCTTAAGCGATGGAAAGGATGTAGAAATTGTTGGTATTATGCAGCATATTGAAGAGGCTGGAATTCATTCTGGTGACTCCGCCTGTTGCCTACCGCCATTTTCTTTAACTCAAGATCAGATTCAGCAAATTAAAAAAAGCGCAACTACACTAGCTAAGGAAATTGGTGTTTGTGGGTTGATGAATGTGCAATATGCTATCAAGGACAATCAACTCTATATTATTGAAGTTAACCCAAGAGCTTCAAGGACCGCTCCTTTTGTAGCTAAAGCAACTGGGATTAATATTATTAAAATTGCCTCACTTTTAATGGTTGGTCATAAATTGTCAGAATTTGCATTAGATAAGGTAAAAAATTATAGTGAAAAATATTATTCAGTAAAGGAGGTAGTTTTCCCTTTTGTTAGGTTTTCTAATACTGACATTCTTCTTGGGCCAGAAATGAAATCAACTGGCGAAGTAATGGGTGTTGACAAGGATTTTGAAATTGCTTTTTTTAAAGCACAATTAGGAGTAAGTACAAAAATTCTTGAAAAAGGTGGTGCTCTGATTTCGGTTAAGGAGAAGGATAAAACTTTAGAGATGATCGAGATTGTAAAAAATCTTCAAGAATGCGGTTATAAAATTTATGCTACAATTAATACTGAAAAATTCTTAACATTAGAAGGTTTAGCAGATGTAACCAGAGTTAAAAAAGAGAGTGAAGGTGGTTATAATGTGGTTGACTTGGCTAATGAAGGTAAAATAAGCTTAGCTATCAATACTTCATCAGATTCTATTTCCATCACTAGATCATTCGGTCTTAGGCGTGCTATGTTAATGAATCAGGTTTTTTGTTTTACAACTATAAATGCTGCCAGATACATCTCAAAATCAATCAGAAAAATTTATCAAAATGATGGTAAATTTGATATAATTTGTTTGCAAGATATGGCAAATTACTCTAATAGTAAGGTTGAAAATCATGGATAAAATCTCTTTTCAAAATTTAATTAGTGCCAATCAGATTAATCGCAATGATATTGACTTAATATTTGACTTATCAACAAACTATCAAAGAGATTTAGAAAATAATAAAATTAAAAAATATCATGATCTTGAGGGAGTAATTCTGGCTACTTTATTTTTTGAACCTAGTAGTCGAACCAGATTTTCTTTTGAAGGTGCGATGATGCGACTTGGTGGTAATATTATCTCTCTAGAAAACGGGCTATCATCTTCAGCAAAAAAAGGTGAATCACTTTCTGATATGGGAAGAATTATTGGCAATTATGCTGATCTAGTTATTATTCGTCACTCTAAAAATGATAGCGCCTTAGAATTCTCTAAAAATTGTCATATTCCAGTAATTAATGGTGGGGATGGTTCAAACGAGCATCCAACACAATCTCTGACCGATCTTTTTACTATAAAACAAGATAAAAAAAGATTAGATAATCTGAATATTGGCTTTGTTGGAGATTTAAAGTATGGTAGGACAGTTTATTCTTTAGTTAAGCTACTTAATCTTTATCCTAATAATAAGTTTTACCTTATTTCTCATAAATTATCACAGATTTCATCAGAAAGAAGGGTGGCTATTGAAAAAATAAATGGTAAAATTGTTGAAACCGAAGATTTAAAAAATACTATTAAAGATCTTGATATCTTGTATGTAACTAGAATTCAAAAAGAAAGGTTTGAAGATGAGAAAGAATATGAAGTTGTTAGCAATAAATATCAAATCAATAAAAACTTACTACAAGGAGCTAAAAAAGATTTATCAATAATGCATCCTTTACCTCGTATCGATGAAATTGATATTGAGGTTGATTCTCTTCCTCAAGCTAAGTACTTTATTCAGGCTCAAAACTCTCTTTTTATTAGAATGGCGTTATTAAAGTTACTTACTGATAAAAAATATAGGTAATACGCTAAATTCAACCACTAATTTGAATAAAACTCCTAATCAAGCTTGAAATGAGAAGCTAAAATTAGCATCAAATTCTTTGGTTTAAAAATGATATGTTTTATTGCATTTAGTACTTGAATTTAGCGTTACTTTTACTTCCAATTCTTAGATTTTTCTTCAAAGTAAGATAAAATTCTTAATCTAGCTTTTTTGGCATCAGAAGTTTTGACATATTTTTTGCCACGACCATCAAGATATCCAATTAAATCCATGTCGCAATTTAACCTGTTAAAACCAGTTTTTGCTTTTACTCGACATTTAAAATTTCTTTTACAGGATTGATCAATTTTATCAATTGATTTTGCTTTGAGTTTGGCATTAGAATTGCCGCACCATTTTCCATATTTTGGTAAATTAGCTTCTGCTGCTTGAACTGATAGGGAGGTAGCGATGATTACCAAAGAAATAGAGACAAATTTTTTCATAGTTAGTGGTATATATGCCAATTCCCACCTTTAAAATAGATTTTTTCTTTATCCTGATTACCCTAAATAACCAACCTATTAAGGTAACTTATGAATAAAAATATTGCAAAAAAACTGCTTTAAATGTGGTAGTTGGTATTAGTTAAAATAAATAAAGCTATAAAACGATTATAACTAGTATAATTTTAGTATACATAATTAAAAATACAACCCATTTAAGTAAATATTAAATTATACCAATTTCCACCTATGATATTGAGTGAGAAGGGGTATTATTTAATTTTATCTTTAAGTACGTAATTGTTAAAAAGAATTTCCTAGGGCGATAATTTTTTAATAATTTTAACCTTAAAATATGTTGCCATATAATATATTATAAATGGGATTGGCTATAAGTTTGATGTTAGGCGCTATATATAACATCTAATACATACAGGCTGAGTTTGACAGAACTAACTGGAGGCTGAAGATCCTGATATAATATCTATTAATTCACGAGTAATATTAGCCTGGCGACTTCTATTGTAAAATAATGTTAAATCTTTAATCATTTTACCAGCATTATTAGATGCTGATTCCATAGCGGCCATTCTAGCGCCTTGTTCAGAAGCGATATTTTCTAATAGTTTATTAAAAATTTGAATAGCAAGATTTTTTGGTAATAATTGATTTAAGACCTCTTCTTGATTGGGTTCAAAGGTGATTGGAGAGTGTAGGTTGTTTTTATTTTTACTAGTTTTGATTTTAATGGGAGATGGAATTAGTTGCTGTTTAGTCGGTTTTTGGCTAATTGCAGATTCAAATTCACTATAACAAATCGTACAAATATTAAAGTCACTTTCCTCAAATAACTTAACTAATTTTTTGGAAATTTTTAACGCTAACTCATAAGAAATGTTATTTTTAAAAACACCAAATTCCGCGTCAATAATTAAATCCTTATGTTTGACAACTAATTGATCGTAAGCTTTTTTACCGATACAAAATAGTTTAACATTTTTTTTTTGAGACTGTAAATCCAGGATCATAGATTTAACCTGCTTAACATTGTTACTATTTAAACCTCCACAAAGACCTCGGTCTGATGATAAGACAACTAAAAGATGAGTTTTGTCAATACCATCACCAATTAAAACAGACTTCTTCGCTTCTAAGGCGCCATTCGGAAGATCTCCAGCGATATCCATTACCATTTCAGATATTTTATCGCCATAGGGGCGGGCATTTTCAACAGCTATTCTAGCCTTTCTAAGCTTAGAAGCGGCAACCATCTTCATGGCTTTAGTAATCTTTTGAGTAGATTTTACTGATTTAATTCTATTTTTAAGAGTCTTTAGGTTTGACATAAATTCAATTTATTATTCGATAATTTATCAAATTTAACTATATTTTTTTCATTCCCATTGTCGCGGGGTTTTGTATTATTTACTTAATAAACTGTTGGAGATGTGGATGGAGGATAACCCCCTCTGATATCCCGAGTGTAAGAAGTTTTGGTAGCGGTAGCAATAGTCGGCTGCGACGACAGTGTAGTAGTCGAATCTTCTACGCTCCCCGGAGCTCTATATATACAAATTTTTTGTAAAAATAACATTATAACTATTTAAAAGTTTGTAAAAAGTTATTAATTACCATCTTTAGGTTTTTCTCAATTTTATCAGTAATTTTTTTCTCTTCACGAATTTGATCAAGAAGTTTTTGATTTTTATCTTTCATAACTCTCAAAAACTCCTCCTCAAAACGAGTAATTTCAGAGGTTTCAATATCCTTTAGATAATCATTAACGCCAATATAAATTGAGACAGCTTGCTCCTCAAAAGGAAGGGGTCTATACTGATTTTGCTTCAAAAGTTCTGTTAATTTTTGACCCTTATCAAGTAATTTTTGAGTTGAGGCGTCTAGATCAGATCCAAATTGAGCAAAAGATTCTAACTCTCTAAATTGAGCTAAATCTAGTTTAATGGTACCAGAGACTTGTTTCATTGCCTTAGTTTGAGCAGCAGAACCAACCCTTGAAACCGAAAGGCCCACATTAATTGCTGGCTTAATACCTTTGTAGAATAGTTCAGTTTCTAAGAAAATTTGACCATCAGTAATTGAAATTACATTAGTTGGAATATAGGCCGATACATCACCGGCTTGAGTTTCAATAACCGGTAAAGCAGTTAACGAGCCACCACCTCTAGTTTCAGACATTTTAGCAGCCCTTTCTAATAAGCGAGAATGAGCATAAAATACATCACCAGGATAAGCTTCCCTTCCTGGAGGTCTTTTTAAAAGTAATGACATTTCACGATAAGCAACTGCATGCTTAGATAAATCATCATAAGCAATTAAAGCGTGCATACCATTATCACGAAAATATTCACCAATAGTGCAGCCAGTATAGGGTGCAAAAAATTGCATAGAAGCAGCTTCGGAAGCGGTGGCAGAAACAATAATTGTATAATCCATCGTACCAGATTCTTCCAAAGATTTGACTATATTGGCAATGGTTGATCTTTTTTGACCAATCGCCACATAAATACAATATAGTTTTTTAGATTCATCGTCAGATTTATTATTTTCTGACTGATTTAAAAATGCATCAATAATAATTGCGGTTTTCCCCGTCTGTCTGTCGCCAATAATAAGCTCCCTTTGGCCACGACCAATAGGAATTAAACTGTCGACAGCCTTAATACCAGTTTGCATCGGCTCACTGACTGATTGTCTGTCAATAATTCCTGGCGCCTTAACTTCAATTCTTTTATATTCTACGTTTTTTAAAGGACCTTTACCATCTATTGGGTTACCGAGAGCGTCGACAACACGACCTAAAAGGCCTTTACCAACAGGAACTTCAACAATTTTACCAACTCTTTTAACGTTGTCACCCTCTTTAACTTTATAACTATCACCAAAAATTACTGCACCAACATTATCTTTTTCAATATTAAGGGCCATACCGCGAACTCCTGACTCAAAATCAATCATCTCGCCCATTTGAACATTGTCCAAACCGTATATTTTGGCAATTCCATCGCCAACAGAAATTACTTCGCCGACCTCCTTTAGATCCACAGATGATTTAAAATCACTGATTTTTTTTTCTAAAATACTAGAAAATTCATCTATATTTAATTGCATAATAAAAGATTTAATAAATTAATAACATTCTTTTTGTAACTGACTCTGTAATTGATGTAAGTCGTTTTTCAGGCTTGAATCAATTAATTCAGAACCAACTTTTATAACTAAGCCACCTAAGATATTTTTTTTAATAACTTGCTCAATTTCAATAGTTTTATCTTTGTACTTTTTGGAAATAACCGATTTTACCTTCTCAATATATTGGTCAGAAATTTTATTTACTACATAAATTTTTGCCGTAACAATACCGCAATCTTTTTTAAAAATTTCTGTAAATCTTTTGGAAATTTCTAAAATTAAAAAAACTCTTCTGTTTTCAGTAATAATTTTTAGAAAATTGGCGACATCTTTTGATAATTTTAACTTTTTACCAATCTCAAGAGCTATATCGGATAAAATTTCTCTAGAAATTGTGGGATTTGACAATTCTTTGATTAAATTTTTAGATAAATTTTGTGAAATGTCTCTTAGTTCAGATTCAAAAATAGCTATAGAGTTATTTTTTCTAGCAAAATTAAATGCCGAACTAGCGTAACTGTCAATCAAACTATTATTAATCATCAAAAATTCAAGTGGCGGGAGTGACGGGACTCGAACCCGCGACCTCCTGCGTGACAGGCAGGCGCTCTAACCAGCTGAGCTACACCCCCAAAATTGCTAAAAACTATATTAAGCAAAAAAAGACATCTTAATTATAACTAATCTTAAATACAAGTATGTTTTTTAAAATAAATAAGTAATATATCAAAAATTAAATTAACATCGAGCAAAAGAGTGTTTTACGTTTTTTAAAAATTATTATAAAATATATTAATACCTAAAGTGATAAATATTCTGATCGTGTAGAAGGGGCCCTTATAGTTGTTGACGGTTCTGTTAATAACTGATCTTGATTGTTACGACCTTCTTCTATTGATAATAAACTTTCCTCACTAGATCCCGTTAAACCTAGTAAAGAATTGATAGTATTTTGTTGGTCGACACTAAATATTATTGGGTAGTAATCTCTTAGAAGTCCTCTTATATCTATACCAGCACCTGTTATTGTATTATATAATGAATTTATAGTATTTTCCTCAATATCATGATGATAATCTTGACGAAAATTAGCATAAGCATTAACAATCATAGCAACTAATAATCCATCTTGATAGCCAGCATTTTCAATCATTAAAAAAGATAGTCCAGATTGTATACTAGGTACTACATCTTCAAGATTTGTAATTTCATGTTGCTGATTATTTGTATTATTAATATTAAATTCCCTTAATATTAGGCTAAATGCCGCTATACCTATTGACTGAAAAATTTACTGCCTTTCCTCATTTGTATTTTCAGAATTACTAACAGCAAATAGAGCTAAGCCAAAATAATACCCCCAAGGGGACCAAGCATATTTATTAATGTATTTTGTAGATATATTGTTGTCTCTTCTGTATTTGTACTAGTTAAACCAAATCTATTTAACATTACCGACTATAGGTTAAAGATTAAATAACTATAATAATTACCACCCCCTTGTCAATTATTAAAGAACTGTGGAATAAATAAATTTACCTTTTTATTTTTCAACAGCTCCATCAATAGATTGTGCTGACCTAATATCATAAAAATCATTTTACAATTCTTAAAAATTATAAAATAAAACTAGAG
>Ga0209425_10000368_pt1 | contig 55365 bp, 62 predicted proteins | sample COG_05_FD_184749 | JGI IMG/M metagenome (GOLD analysis project Ga0209425, IMG submission 184749) | Pelagic Microbial community sample from North Sea - COGITO 998_met_05 (SPAdes) (version 2) | ecosystem: Environmental > Aquatic > Marine > Neritic zone/Coastal water | place: Helgoland, sampling...
AGAGAACTAAATTAATTTAATTTTGTCCATAAAAACTTTATAGGTTACTTGAGTCCGTGAAACTATCAAAATAAATTTCATCACTTTTTATTCCAAGTTTTTCTAGCAAGTTAGTTGCTGCATCAACCATTGGGGGTGGTCCGCATAAATACCCCTGCCAGTCAGAAATATTTATATTATTTTTTTTAACAATATGTTCTTCAAAGTAATCCGTAACAAACCCACGACCACCTTTCCAGTCACTATCTTCAGGTTCCATGCTTAGGACCGGAATAAAATCAAACTTATAATCTTTGTTCCAATTTTCTTTGATACTTTCTAATTCTTTTACACAATAAAGATCATCTTGTGTTCTTGCCCCAAACAAAAAAACAACATCTCTTTTTGATTGGTCTAAAACTCCACCTTCAAGGATAGATTTGATTGGAGCAAGCCCGCTTCCACCTGCGATACAAACAATTGGTGTAGACTTTTCTCTTAAATAAAACGAACCAAAAGGCCCCTTGATTGTAACGCATTGACTTGCATCTCTTTTATCATCGAATAGCCATTCAGTGAATTTTCCACCAGGAGTTTTTCTAATAAAAAAAGTGAACTCATTAGGGTTTTCATTTTTAGGAGCGCTTGCATATGAATAAGATCTTGGTCTATCTAAACCTTCAATTGAAAGCTCTGCCCACATACCTGGTAAACCATTATGTTCTACTTCTTCTTCTGTTCCTATAACAACCCTCATTATGTCACTCGTCAGAATTTCTGTTTTTTTGACTATAGCATTATATTTTTTTGGAGGGACTCTGATTAAATTTCCCAGCTCAACTTCTATTTCCACATCCATAGTTAAGCGAGACTGACATGCTAAAAAATAATCATCTTTAAGTTCTTCTTTGGTTAGCGTATAGGAATAATCTGACGTTGGTTTAATCTTGCCTTTGATTAATTTACACTTACATTGACCACAAGTTCCAAATTTACAATCGTGAGGCCAGTCCAAACCACTTTCAAGAGCTGCATCTAAAACGCTTTGATTTTGTTTGACAAACACTTCTTTTTTAGATGGTAATATAGTTGCTGTACTATCTACTGGTTTAGTTCCATAAAACCATAAATATTTATACATATTAAACATAATTCAGAGCCCTTTGCATGAAGTCTAACTAATAATTCTGTGAATAAAGATAACATTATGCTACAAAAAAAGAAACCTCAATAAGAATATTGAGGCTTCTAAATCATACTTAATTATTATTAACTAATTAAGCAGCATTAACACGAACTTCTCTCATACTTCCTGCGTCATGGTCTGCTTTCGTAGCCATACAAGAAAATGGATTAATCGCTTCTTTACTAGTAGATGGGTGAGATTGCACTGCAGCAAACCAAGTATTAACTCTTGATCTTGAACTTATAGCGGCACCTTTGCCCATATTCATAGCCACTTGACAAACACCAGCCCAACAAGCATCAGCTAATGTAAACTGACCACAAACGTAGTCACCTTTCATATTTCCAGCATCTGTTCCAAGAGTAGTATCTAGAACGTCTAATGCAGATGCTAGTGATGCATCATCACCTACATTGCATTGTGCAGCTACACCCATTTCTTGCCACATACGTGCTCTAACAGTACCATTTCTAGCAACTAAAGATGGTCCAAAACCTTTATCATCTATATAAGACAAACAAGAAATTAAACCATAGTTTGTTTGAGAACGATCTTTCAACACAGGACCAATTCCTAATGGTGACATGCCGCGAACAGCCCCAGAAGGACCCCAGTCAGTTTCAGCGTGACAGTTTAAGTCTACGCCTTTCTCACCTGCAGATAACATGCAAGCGTTTGTATGAGGACATGCCGGACTTCCGTACAGATCCATCACATCTCTTAAGTGATCTCCAATTGCCATAATATTTACCCCCTATTATGATATTGTTGTTTACAAATCTTTATTAAAACAATAAAGACTATTCGTGTATTTTAAGAGCTCCAGAAGGACAGTTACCTACTGTAGCTCTAATGTTTTCTTCTGAGTCAGCGGCCGTATCAATTACGAATGCTCCGTCAACTACTTTAAATACATTTGGTGCACCTTTAACGCATTCTCCAGCGTGTGTACAAGTTTCCGCATCATATGTTACTTTCATATCTTTCTCCGATGTTATAACAACGACCTATTCTTTGTCGCTTATATACAAATATAGCTTAAATTTATTAAAGATACTTTATTTTTTTTGAATTTTTTTGAATATTAGCAGTTGTTAAAATAGAAAGTAGGTACCCATAAAGGGTACCTACAATTTAACAATCTTTTGAATTGTTTTAACCTAAAAGGTTACTTCTTAGCTGTTCTCATTCCAAGATCAACGTTACCAGCATCGCCTAAGACGTCGCCGTTGAAAGGTGTACCTTCGTAACCAACTTCTTTGTTGATTCTTCTAGCAATTGCTTTCTCTTCGTCAGTCGCAAAGTGAGTATCCCAAGCAGCAAGTCTTTTACGCATGTACCAGTGCCAGATTGGCGGTACTAGTGCGATAAAGAATACTACGAAGTATCCCCATCCAGTGTTTGGGCAACCTACATTTTCAAGTTCCCAGAAGTGAGTTTCTCCACGATCATGGTGGTCAGCTTGACGACCAATTTCGATAAAGAACCAACTTGTGAAAGCTGTTGAGTTATCCCAGTTATGGCGATAATCAATAGGTTGATCTTTTACACGGATTAAACCGTAATGCTCTAGGTAGTTTAAAGCTTCTAATTCGAAGTTTGAAATTCCCCAGATTGTAGCTAATACAGCCATACCTATCCAGCCGCCTGCTGCAAAGAACAGAGCTACTGTAGGAACAGCCATTAGATAACCACGAATCCAACGGTTTTGCCATGAAATGAAAGAAACACCCATACGAGCTAGTCTCTCTTTTTCCATGTTGTATAAAAATTTAGATTGACCTAAATATGATAGTGGGTAATGTCCATAAATTGTGCGTCCACGTGGAGCAGTTGCAGGATCATCTTCACTAGCAAGTTCTAGGTGATGGTTGTATACGTGTGCATAGCAGAAATGTGCTGAGCCAGATAGTCCCATCATTGTACGTGAAATTACAAAACCAAAACCTTTGGTATGTGAAAGTTCATGTCCGTATATAATACCGATACCAATAAAGATACCAGATGACAATGTAGCACCAATCAAGTTTAGTCCTGAAATACCTTCAGTCATAACTATGATTCCAGGTAGCCCAAGTGCAGCACCTAGGTCCATTACCACATTAGCTGTATCTAATGCCATGAAAGAATATAATCTCCATGCCATTACAAGTTGAAACAAGATAAATACAGGTAACATAAAGTACATAGTCAAGTTTTGGAAACTTGCCCATCCAATTGAATTACCTTCTCTATCGTAGCCTACGCCTGAAGATTCAAATTTTGTAGCGATGTCTATTAATAGACCTACAAAAAGAAGAACCACACCTAACCAAGACATAATGCCTCCGATTAGTACACCAGCTCCTGCTACTATAATTAGTACAGGTGCTAGTAAATAGCGTACATTTAATAAAATATTTCCGATCATCTTAACCTCCCAGATTAATCGAACAATTATACCTGCACCTAAAATCGTTAAATTCTAGAACAGGCTCCTTAGGGAATATTCCCAATGAATTAATTCTGTCACCTCTCTGGTATGGTGTCAAAACTATTTTGTAACTAATTTGTAACATTAGAAATTGCTTAAATACTAATAAAATAGGACCTATGCGGTGTTTAGAAATATAATGGTGTATACTTAGGTTAGGGATTAAAAATAATTTATTAATCTAATCTTTTTTATTAATTTAGGCATAAAAATGAACGTTAAAAACCTTATAATAATTGTAGTTTTGCTAATGATAAATCCAAAATTTTTAGCTGCAATGCCGGATGTTAATAAGGCCCTTTCAGATGTTGAGTTTCAATCAATAGAATCTGAAAACATTAAGCTTACTAAATATAAGGGTAAAGTTATTTTGTTATTTTTTGGATATACAAATTGTCCAGATATATGCCCAACTACTTTATTAGATATTTCAAGGACACTGAAAGAGTTAAAGGATGATGCTGAAAAAGTACAGGCTATCTTTGTAAGTGTTGACCACAAAAGAGATACTCCTCAGTTTCTAAATCAATATGTAAATTATTTTGATAAAAGGATATTAGGCATATCATCTGATAAAAAAAATATTGATAAATTAAATAAATACTTTAAAACTAAGTACGCGTTACTAGATTCCAATAAAAAGAATTATCTTGTGGAACACAGTTCAAACCTATATGTCATAGGCGAGGATTTAATCGTTAAAAGAATAATCGCTCATGGGTTGCCCTATACTGAAATCACAAAAGCTGTAAAACAACTTATCAATTAATCATATTTAATATATTTAAACCTTGGGTCATCAGGAGTACCTTCTAAGGTGTTATCTTCTGAGGATGGGTTCCATTGCACAACAGCTTCAATTTTTTCTGCTAATAAAAAATCTTTGTCCGTTATTCCTTTGGCTGCATGATTTTGAAGTTTTACAATTACAAAAGCATATGATGCGGAAAGATCAGGGTGATGCCAAGCAACTTCAGCAAGATGCCCAATAGTATTTATAACCATAAGCGTCCCCTTCCAGCCACTTGTTTTATACTTTCTTCTTATCCAGCCATTTTCGTAATACCAGTTCGGTAACTTACTTTCTAGATACTTTTCTATTTCTTCGAGACTATATACTTTCTCATTTGACACTTTAAATCTCCTGTTCTTTTTTAACCATACAAATACACGGCTTGATTAGTCATATAAAGAACTTATAATGACATAAGCTAGATACATAACTATCCTCAGGATACCATATAAATGGATATAAAAAGAAAACTTCAAAAAAAGAAGAAACTCAGGAATAGAGGCAGGAAAGTCAACTTTGAAGTTAGAGATAAGTTAGTTAAATTACTCGAAGTTTCAAGCTATCGTCGCGATCATCTGATTGAATATCTCCATGTTATCCAAGATAGCCAGGGTCATATCGATGAAGAGTTTATGACTGCCTTAGCAAATTTATTGAAAATTTCACAAACTGAAGTTTATGAAGTAGCAACCTTCTATCACCATTTTGATATTATAAAAGGGGGTGAAAAAATTCCTCCAGGCTTGACTGTGAGAGTTTGTGATTCAGTAACCTGTGAAATAAATGGCGCTAATGAGTTAGCTCAAAATTTAGATGACTATTTCAAAGGTACAGTTAGAATACAAAAGGTCCCATGTATTGGGCGATGTCAGTCAGCTCCTGTAGCAGTAGTAAAATTTAATCCTATTGATAATGCAAATCTTAAAAATGTAAAGCAAGCTGTTGATGCAAAAGAATATAATCCGTCCATCCCTAAATATATAAATATGGAAGAGTATATAGATAAGGGTGGCTATAAATTATTTAATAAACTAAAAAATAATGAAGTTGACGGAGATAAAGTTTTAACAGAACTTGAGAGCTCTAATTTACGAGGCCTTGGTGGTGCCGGTTTTCCAGCTGGGAAAAAATGGCGAATCTTAAAAGATCAACCGTCGCCAAGATTACTAGCTATTAATATTGATGAAGGAGAACCCGGTACATTTAAAGATAGATTTTATCTTGAAATGGATCCACATAGATTTTTTGAAGGTATGTTAATTGCCTCAGAAGTAGTTGGTATAGATAAAATATATATTTATCTAAGAGATGAGTATGCTGCAGTTAGAACTTTAATGACAAAAGAGTTGAGTCAATTAAGAGATAAATTCAAAGACCAAATTCCTGAGATTGAACTTAGAAGAGGAGCCGGCGCATATATATGTGGCGAGGAATCAGCAATGATAGAATCTATAGAGGGGAAAAAGGGTATGCCAAGATTAAGACCTCCTTTTGTTGCTCAAGTTGGACTGTTTGGAAGGCCTACATTAGAACATAATATGGAAACTTTATACTGGGTTAGAGATATCGCAGAGAAGGGTTCAGATTGGTTTACATCATTTGGTCGCAACGGAAGAAAAGGATTCAGGTCTTTCTCTGTTAGCGGAAGGGTTAAAAAACCCGGTGTTCATTTGGCACCAGCAGGTATTACAGTCACAGAACTCATTGATGAATACGCTGGCGGCATGCTTGATGGTCATGAATTTCATGCATATTTTCCAGGTGGTGCATCTGGTGGTATTCTTCCAGCAAGCATGGGGAATATACCTCTTGATTTTGATACATTAAATGAATATGACTGCTTTATAGGTTCCGCTGCAATAATGATACTTTCTAGTCATGACAAAGTTATGCAGGCAGCATCTAATACCATGAGTTTTTTTGAACATGAGTCATGTGGGAAATGCACACCTTGTAGAGTTGGAACTTCAAAAGCTACTAAATTAATGAGCGCAGATAAATGGGATGTACCATTACTAAATGACTTAGCAATAGTGATGTCTGATGCATCTATTTGTGGTTTAGGACAAGCTGCATCAAATCCTCTAAAATCTGTGATAAAATATTTTCCAGAGGAGTTAGAAAAATGAGTGCCAATCCTGAGGACATAAACCAAGATCGATTAGTTTCATTAAAAATTAATGGTCAAACATATTTTGCCAATCCTGATGAAACTATTCTAGAAGTATCAAAGCGTAATAGTATAGAGATACCTCATTTATGCTACAAAGAGGATATGAGGCCAGATGGAAACTGTCGGGTTTGTATGGTTGAGATTGAAGGTGAGCGTGTACTTCAACCATCTTGCGTTAGAACAGTAACCGATGGGATGATTATAAATACCTCAACTGAAAGAGTGAATCATTCTCAAAAATTAGTCTTAGAATTACTTACTTCCGATGTATCAGAAGAGGTGTATACCCAGGATAATGAATTAACTACGTGGGCAAATAAATTACAAATACAAACTCATAGGTTTCCATCCAACATACAAGATAAACGTGATACAAGTCATCCAGCTATAACAGTAAATCTAAGTGCGTGTATTCAATGTACTCGATGTGTACGAGCTTGTAGAGAAGAGCAAGTAAATGATGTTATTGGTTATGCTCATAGAGGCATTAAATCAGAAATTGTATTTGATATAAATGATCCTATGGGTGAAAGCACATGTGTTGGTTGCGGGGAATGCGTACAAGCATGTCCAACGGGCGCTCTAATGCCGTCAAAGGAAGTAGGACTAACCATACCAGATAAAAAAGTAGAAAGCGTATGCCCATATTGCGGTGTAGGTTGCTTACTAACTTATAATGTTAAAGATAATAAAATTTTATATACAGAAGGAAGAGATGGCCCTGCAAACTTGAGCAGGCTTTGCGTAAAAGGCAGATATGGTTTTGATTATATTAATAATGAAGGAAGATTGACTAAACCTCTTATTAGGAAAAAAGGGGTCTCTAAAGATATAGATGTCAGCTCTTTTGACTTAAATAATATCTCTGATATTTTTGAGGAGACAACATGGGAAATAGCTTTAGAAAAAGCAACTGATGGATTTAATCAAATAAAATCAAATATTGGTCCTAATGCCTTAGCAGGTTTTGGGTGCGCGAAAGGATCTAATGAAGAAGCATATCTATTTCAAAAACTTATCAGAACAGGTTTTAATACAAATAATGTCGATCATTGTACTAGACTTTGTCATGCTTCATCGGTTGTAGCGCTACTAGAAATGATAGGTTCCGGAGCAGTATCTAATCAAGTTGCAGATGTAACTGAGGCTGAAGTTATTATAATTATAGGATCAAACCCTACAGTAAATCATCCTGTTGCTGCTACCTTCATGAAGAATGCTACAAAAGAAGGAAAGATTTTAATTGTGTTAGACCCAAAAGAAATTGAAATCGCTAGACATGCAAACCATCACCTTCAATTCAAACCTGATACTGATGTTGCTTTAATAAATGCAATAATGAAATCTATCATTGATCAAAACTTAGTAGATAATAAATTTATAAAAGAAAGAACTAAGGACTTTGAAAAATTAAAATCTCATTTAAAAGATTATAGTCCAAAAAAAATGTCGACTATATGCGGAATTGCTGAAGAAAAAATAAATGAGATAGCAAAGATATATGCAACCTCTTCCGCTTCAATTATATTCTGGGGAATGGGTGTATCTCAACATATACATGGGACAGATAATGCTCGAGCATTAATCTCTTTATCCTTAATGACTGGACAGATAGGTAGGCCAGGAACAGGTTTGCATCCTTTAAGAGGACAGAATAATGTGCAAGGGGCATCTGATGCTGGCTTGATCCCTATGGTATTTCCAGATTATCAAAGAGTTGATGACCCTAAGGTAAATAAATTTTTTGAAAACTTTTGGGGCGCTAAGCTAGACAAAAATCCAGGTCTCACAGTTGTGGAGATTATGGACAAGGTAATAGAAAAAAAACTTACGGGCTTATATGTAATGGGAGAGAATCCAGCAATGTCTGATCCTGATTTAAACCATGCAAGAAAAGCTTTATCGACATTAGATCATATGGTGGTGCAGGATATATTTGTAACTGAAACAGCATTGTTTGCAGATATAATTCTACCAGCATCTGCTTTTCCAGAAAAAACTGGTACATTTACAAATACAGACCGAAGAGTTCAGTTAGGTAGGCAAGCGGTAAACCCTCCTGGGGAATCAAAACAAGATTTATGGATTATCCAAAGCATTGCACATGGCATGGGTTTAAAATGGGATTACTCAGGCCCTAAAGATGTTTTTGAAGAAATGAGAAAATGCATGCCGAGTATTTCCGGGATTAGCTGGGAAAGACTTGAAAAAGAGCACTCTGTTACCTACCCTTGCTCCTCTAGTGAAGACCCTGGTCAACCAATTATATTTACAGAGGATTTTCCAACTCAAGATGGGTTAGCTCAATTTATACCCTCACCTTTTATTAATGCCGACGAGCTTCCAGATGATGAATATCAGCATATCTTAATAACAGGTCGACAACTAGAACATTGGCATACAGGCTCAATGACTAGAAGAGCAAGCATGCTTAGTGAGATAGAGCCAGATCCAATTTCAAATCTATGTTTAGCAGATATGAATAAACTTAGTATTGTAGAAGGCGACTTGATCACAGTAGCATCACGCAGAGGTAAAATAGATGTATATGTCAGAAGAGATGACGGTCTTCAGCAGGGGCAAATATTTATTCCATTTTGTTATGTAGAGTCAGCAGCTAACCTCCTCACTAATGCAGCTTTAGATCCTGATGCAAAAATACCTGAGTTTAAATTTTGTGCTGTAAAAATTCAAAAATATAATTTGAATTAAATTATCTCAATGAAAAAACCACTCGAAGACTATATAGGTAATATAAAAAATTTTCTTCGCAAAGGTGATTTTTCAAATGCTCTAAATATCATAAATGATGCGCTGACCGACTATCCAAGTAATCCTAAGCTATATATTAATGGCGGCAATATATATAAAATCAATGGTGATCTAGAAAATGCTGAAATCTATTTTAAAAAAGCCCTGATGCTTAATAAATCGAAAGAGGTTTTAAATAATTTATCTGTAATTGAGTTAGAAAAATATAATTACCAACAATCAATTGACTATGCAATGGATGCAATTAAACTTGATCCTAGTTATTCAGATGCTTACTATAACTTAGCCCTGTCTCTGGAAAGAATTGGTGACTATAGACAGGCAATAAACTATGCAGATAAATCATATAAATTAAGTAAAAATATAAAATATTTAATTCTGTTATATAGAGTTCTACAAAATACCTGCGATTGGGAAGGAATGAATTCTATCTTAAGTGATCTAGATGCAAATATTGGTAGTGGGATTGAGCATCCCTTCTTGAATATATCAAGAATAGATGATGAGGCTATAAATTTTATTGTAGCTAAATCTTGGGCAGAAAATAATATCTTAAAAACTCCAATGAAAGTTGATATAAATAATAATGAAAAGAACAATAAGATTAGACTTGGATACATATGTGGCGAACTTAGAAATCATCCAACATACCATTTAATTAAAAACTTATTTAAGAATCATAATAAAGAAGACTTCGAAATTTATATATTCTCTTATAATCATGAAAGTGATATTCAAAATGAAATACAGAAAGATGTGGATCAATTTATAAGCATTGATGGGACTAGCGATAAAGATGCTATTGAAATAATATCAAAATTGAATATAGATATACTGATAGATCTCTCCATTATTATTACTAATAATCGTCAAAAAATTATGAGTTCTAGACCAGCAAAAAAGGTAATATCATATCTAGGTTATCCCGGAACATCGGGATATGATTTTTATGATTATATAATTACAGATAAAATAGTGACTCCAGAAAATATACAGCCATATTATTTAGAAAAATTTCTTTATTTGCCAAATACATATCAGGTAAGTAATGGTATAAAAAATATATCAATGAAAGGTAATTTAAAATCTGATTATGGATTACCTAGTGAATCCATAATTCTTTCCTGTTTTAATCAGTCATTTAAAATTGATAAAATTATCTTTGAATCCTGGATGAATATATTGAAAAATTTGTCTTCAGCATATTTATGGATATTGGAAGACAATGAGGTGGCAAAAGAAAATTTAACTGAATGCGCTAAATTACATGGTATATCCTCGGATAGATTAATCTTTGCTCCGCGTATAGATCGAGATAGACACCTAGAAAGGCTTACTCTTGTTGATGTTGCCCTTGATACCAGAATATACAATGGTCATACAACAACTACTGATGCCTTACAGTCTTCAGTGCCTGTGGTAACAATTATGGGTAAACATTTTGCATCTCGCGTTAGTTCCAGCCTATTATCGTTAATAGGCCTCGATGAGCTTATTGCTCATAACACCCAAGAGTATGAAGAGAAAATAATAAAATTATGTTCAGAAAAAACTTATCTAAAAAAGATAAAAGAAAAGCTTTCTAATGATGTATGTATGAAAAAATTTTATGATATAAACGAATTTACATATGAATTTGAATTATGTCTAAAAGGTATTCTTAAGAATTAATAGTTTTCCATGCAACATCAACTGCATCTTGATTTTCATCAATATCATGAACTCTTAAAAATTCAATGCCATTGTATGCGGCTAATGTGGAAACCGCTAAAGATGCAATGCTCATTTCATCATCTTTTATTTCATTAAAGACTTTGGAAGAAAATCTTTTATTACTGACTCCAATACATACTCTTTTAAAAACAGAAACTAAGCGGCTCATATTTTTTAATATTTTAATATTATCATCGCCAGATTTTCCAAAACTTATACCTGGATCAACAATAATATTTTTTTGTTTAATTCCAGACAAACACGCTTGTTTTATTAAATTATTAAAATAATCTTCTATATACTTCAAAATATCATCACACTTAATATTGGTACCTATTAAATGTTCCTTTGGCATATGAGTCAAAATAATATCTGCATTATATTTAGAGACAACATTAAACATATCCTTATCATTGCTTCCCCCAGAGACATCATTAACAATGGCTGCCCCTTCTCTCAAAGCTGCTTCAGCTACAATACTTGATCGTGTATCAATACTGATTTTTATATTATCCTTAATTTTTTTTATCTCGCTTATGACTGGTAATATACGATTTAATTGCTTGTCTGCAGATACTTCCTTAAAGCCAGACTTAGTGGATTCTGCTCCTATATCTATAATGCAGCATCCATCTGATATCATAGATTTTATATGATTTATAGACTCGGTTAACTTGATATATTTCCCTCCATCTGAAAAACTATCCTCTGTTATATTTAGTATTCCAATTATTTTTGTTTTATTTTTCATTTGAATAATCTATGGAGTATGTTTGAATATTTTCCTTTATATCAATGGCCATCAAATCATATGCCATTTCAATTCGATAATCTTTATTGACAGAGCTAAGTACTTTATTATGTATTTCAGATATAGATATGCCTCCCAGGGCTAAAATATGAGTAAGTATTGTAAATTTTGGATTTACCGCATTTATTACCTTAGCCATCTCAGAAGGAGTAGTGTGATAGTTCATTAATCCTTGAACTTTTGCATTATTATTTATAACTTTTAATGGGGCATCAGCAATTTCATGAATAAGTAAGTCACAATTTTTTGCATATTTAATTAAATTATCAGAATAATTAGTATCACCAGATATAACCACTACCTTCTTATTATAAATAATCTTATATCCAAAGGCATGTTCAACTCCACCCCCATGATCAACTCTAAAAGCAATAACCTCTACCCCATTTTTTTTATATACCAAGCCTTCTTGAATCTCGGCTGTTGAAGTAGATAGACCTTCTAATGTATGATTTTCTGGTGCAACTGTTCTAATTTTAATGTCTTCAAAGAATGCTGATTTAATGTTCTTAACAAAATCTTTTGTGCCGGCTGGACCAAATATTTGAAGCTCCTGACTGCGTTGATATATCCAGCCTGTCATAATTAAATCTGGTAAGCCCAAAGTATGGTCAGAATGAAGATGAGTTAAAAATATCTTATTTATATCTTTAATATTTATTCCAGCTTGGCTCAGTCTAATAGTTGCTCCTCTGCCAGCATCAAATAATAATTTTTCATCTCCAGCTTCCACCAAGATGGATTGGCTGAACCTATTAATGTCTGGTCTAGGAGTTCCTGATCCAAGGATAGTAACCCTCATTACATCTGCAAATATTGGCGATACAAATATCAGTAATATTGGAATTAAAAAGAATCTCATCGTTTAACCTTTGGTTTTGTAATATAATCTAACAGATTATGACTATCAATAAAACAAAAAGGCCAGACATTACAAAATCTGCTAGACCTAAAACTCAAACAATAGATGTTCGAGATGAATATAATCAAATCAAGAGTTTTCCAGTCACTGGAGAACTACCCCTGACAATTTATGTCAATAAAAAAGAAATTGTCACTCTTATGACTCTAGGTCACTATCCAGAATCTCTTGTAATTGGTTATTTGAGAAATCAAGGATTTATTTCATCACTGTATGACTTAGACTCAGTTCAAGTTGACTGGGATACAAATTCTGCTGTAGTTAAAACAGTTTCTGATATAAATGACTTTGATAATAAGCTGACGCATAAAGTAGTAACTTCAGGATGTGGGCAAGGAACTACATTTGGCGGAGTATGGGATGATCTTAAAAATAAAAACCTCATATCAAAAAAACTTAAACAATCTTCTATATATAAAATTTTAAAATTATTGCATGAAAAAAATGAAATTTATCGTCTCTCTGGAGCAGTTCATGGCTGTGCTATATGTGATAAAAACCAGATAATTGATTTTGTAGAAGATGTTGGCAGGCATAATGCTGTTGACGCCATTGCAGGAAATATGTGGCTTGATGAAATAAGTAGTGATGATAAGATATTTTATACAACCGGAAGACTGACATCTGAAATGGTTATCAAGGTTGCTCAAATGAATATATCATATTTAATTTCCAGATCAGGTATTACCGAAATGGGATTAAATATTGCTAAAGAAACTGGAGTTACGTTAATAGGTAGAGCAAAAGGTAGGCATTTTCTTGCTTACCATGGATCTGAAAATATTGATTTTGATGCTATACCAGAGGCAAGGCCAGAAAATTCATCCGATATATGGAAAAGGCGATAACCCTAATTTAACTTATTAACTACTTTCCCAATCCCATTAAGACTAACTTGGATTACATCGCCATGCTCCATAGGACCAAGTCCAGCATTAGTTCCGCATGCAACTATATCTCCTGGATATAAACTCATATCTTTAGATAAGAAACTTATAATCTCATAAACATTAAAAAACATATCGCTAGTATTGTAATCCTGGACAATTTTATCATTGAGTTTGGACTGAATTTGTATATTCATAGGATCTATTTCAGTTTCTATACCAGGACCAAAAATCCCAAATGTATCAAAACTTTTTGATCTGGTCCATTGGTCAAAACTTGGATCTTTTTTTACTATATCCATTCCAGTAACATCATTTATACATGTATAGCCAAAAATATAGTTTTTAGCTACATTGGCCTCTATATCTTTACAATGTTTTCCAATTACAATTCCAAGTTCGCCTTCATAAAAAATCGCTTCACCATAAGATTTAGGTCTAATTATATCTTTACCAGGCTCTAAAATAGAAGATATTGCCTTATTTAAATATAGCGGATTATTTGGTTTAGATAAGCCTTTCTCATCAGCGAGAGTCTTGTAATTATTCCATAAAGCTATCATCTTCGATGGATTGCATGGGTTAATTAATTCAACCTCATCTAAATTAATGCGCTTGCCGGTATCAGAAGGATTGTTGAACATGTCACCCTCGTAATACTCTATTTCCTTGTCATTCAATATTCCCGTATGTATTGCGTCTTTATGTTTAAATTTAATCCAGTGAGCCATTGTATTAATTAATTCCTAATTTAGTTAAAATATAATTACAATATAATATGTAATTTAGGCTATATTCTAAACTAGAAACTATGATAAAACAAAATAAAAAAGTTTTAGTAATAAGATGTGGTCTATTAGGTGATACGGTAGACGCAACATCAGTTATCCAGCCCCTAATCGAGCTTTATGGCTCAGAACTAGAAATACACTGGGTTTCAAAACCTGGTATATCTGACTTATTTAAATATGATAGTAGAATTAATAAAGTTTATAAGCTGAAACATACAAAGCTTCCTTTTATATTTAATATCGAAAAGTTCAATATAATACTTCATTCATTATTCAATCCATATGAACTAATTCTTAATCTTGAAATTGGCTCAAAATTTAATGATATCGTAAGGTTTTCAAGATCTAGAAATAAAATAGGTATGCCTTATAAATATATAAAAGATGATATATTTAAAGAGCATAGAGTTGAGCACCAACTAAGAATACTAGATGAATTATCCTGCAAATATGATAAAGATAATGCCAAGCCATCTATTGTTGGTATTGACCTAGATCATGTAATTAAAAAATTCCCAATTGAAAATGATTATGTCGTGATGTGCCCAACTAATAGTCATGTGGGAAATCAAAATCATAGAGGCTACAGATCTTGGCCAGATAATAACTGGAAGGATTTAATTAACAGAGTATTATCAGAAACTTCACTGAATATAATTTTAATTGGTAGTAAAAATGAGAAAAAATATTTTAATACTTTTTATCCATTAAAAGAAAGGACTTATGATTTATCAGGCCAAACAACTATTCCTGAGTTAATAACTATAATGAAAAATTCAAAATATGTAATTACTACAGATAGTGGTAGTGCTCATATTGCTGGGGCTTCAGCTAAAAATATAATTTCAATACATGGTCCGACTAATTTCTATCAATCAGCCCCTTATAGTACTAAATATAATGATGTGAAAGTTGCAACATTAAATTTGAAATGTAGTCCCTGCTATGACACTGAAGCAATTAAAAATTGTAAAAAAAATATATGCATGCAAGATTTAAATGCGGAAACAGTGATGGGGTTAATGGCAGAGCTTAGTCTTTAGAGGTAATTTTTTCTAAATACCTTTCAATAAAAGCAAATTCTTTCTCACCAGATTTTCTTATAAAACCAGAATCCTCAATTATGTCGGCTAGATCAATTATTCTATTTTTAATTTTATTCGACATAGAAGAATACTTAGAAAACTCTCTGATTAGAAGAATTATAATAAAAATTAGTATTGGAAACATTACTTGCGATGTTATTACATAGTTATTATAAAGTAAGTCAAAAATATCATTCATTATTATTTCTCCCATATTTCTTCTCTATCTCAATACCCATATTTTTTTGTATTAAATCGCTTTTATTTCTAGCCACTGATAAAGAAATATTATTGCTCTCAAAGTCTTTCCATACCAGAGATCGTTTAGATAGGGAATCAAGCGTTAACTCATAAACCAGTAGTTGAAAACCAGTCATTTCATTTTTAAACGGATCAAGGGTATTTTTTTGACTATCATGTCGGCATTTAAGATATGAAGATGACTCTGAAAGCTTTAAACCTTCTCTCAATAGTTCATCTCTTGCAATCAAGCCTTTGTCTGAAAATTCACACTGTGTAGATAGGCCAAAAGCTTTTGACCTGGCTTCTGCAAAATTATATTCAGGAAATTGAAAAACAATTGAGTCGCTGATAATCTTGCTATCATGCGCAATATCAACATCCATATTGCTACTTAGTATCACTTTAATTTCATTATTACCAACAGGAACTTCTTTTAAAAAAAGATATTCGCTATAAACCCTTGTTGTATATATGCCATTTATAAATAGTTTCCCATACCCAGTCCAGCTATTATTATTTTTTAGATCTTGTTCGGGCGTTAATGTAAAATTGATTACTTTTGACTGAAGCTGAAAAAATGGCCCAATTTTATTTAGAGAAATTTTAATCTCAGGAATATTATTTTGATGTACCTCGAGCTTTGGGTGATAATATTCTTTCCAAAATTTTATCCTATCATCTTTATCATCATGCGCTATTGAAGTAATAGGCAATAATAATAAGATTAAAAAATATTTTAAATAAGAGAGATTTTTACTCATCTCTTTATTATAGTATCAAAATGAATGTCAATGTTACCCTTTTCTAAGTCTTCATAATATAGTTTAATAGTTTTCTCAATCACAGTGAAGGCTAAGTCTTCCCAAGGGATTTCTTCTTTAGCAAAGAGCTTCACCTCTAAACTTTCAAGTCCAGCTTCATATATTCCATCATCTAAATCACCATAATACATCATGTAAACTTGACTTATATGAGGTAAGTTACACATTAAAAATAATCTTGCATTACTGGAACGTGCCCCGGCTTCTTCCATGGTTTCTCTTAAAGCACCTTCTTCAACTGTTTCATGGTTTTCCATAAACCCTGCTGGCAAAGTCCAAAATCCTGACCTCGGCTCATTTGCCCTTTTACAAAGTAAGATTTTATTTTTCCATATTAATAAGCAGCCGGCTACAATCTTGGGATTCTCATAGAATACTGTTTTGCATTTACTGCATACTGCTCTATTTCTAGTATCACCCTCAGGGATTTCAATATTAATCGGATAGGAGCAATCTGAGCAATATTTTTGACTAGGCAGCTTAGGATTATTTATAGAATTTTCTTTCACAAAATGATTACCATGATATGCATCCCCAAGGGGAGTCGAACCCCTGTTGCTGAGATGAAAACCCAGTGTCCTAGGCCACTAGACGATGGGGACATATATCATAAATATTATTGGTTTTTATATCAAATATTATACATAAGAAAAGTAATTTATAAAAGCTCAATCTAAAAATTAGATATTATCTAGCTGTGACATGGATTAAGCCGATGATAGAAAAGTATAGAAATCATTAAGACGCTTCAATGCTTTGTCTTTTCCTAGAGTAAAGCATAATTCATCTATCGATGGAGCTTTGAGTCGTGCTGTTAAGGCAAACCTCACGGCAGGACCAACGTCTTTAAATTTAAGCGACATATCAGAGCAGACTTCTTTAATGCAATTACTGATATTTTCTTTATTATCAAAATCAATGTTTGATATTTTTTTTATAACATTTTCAATAACAGCTTTAGATTTTATGGGATCCAACTTTACAAAGTCATCTGATTTATAATTTAAATCATTCTCAAAATAATAAGTTAATCCTGATGCAATATTTTTTAAATTATAATCTCTATCAATCCCTAAGCTTAAAATATTTTCAAGGTATTTCCTATCGCTTACCTTAATATTTAAATCTGTAAGATATGGTAATATCATATCAGCTATATCTGACAAATCTTTATTTTTAATATAATGCTGATTTAGCCAATTAAGCTTATCATAATCAAATATAGCAGATGATTTTGTAACTTTATCTATTGTAAATAATTTTAACAAGTCATCAGTAGAGAAAAATTCTTGATCTCCATGCGACCATCCAGTTTTTACTAAATAATTAATTAAGGCTTCTACTAAATAACCTTCATCAAGAAAAGAATTAATATCTACAGCACCATGCCTTTTAGAGAGTCTTTTGCCATCTACACCATGAATCATAGCAAGGTGTGCAAAAACTGGAACCGTTTCATTAAATGCTTTGAATAGATTAATTTGTATAGCGGTATTACTTAAATGATCATCGCCTCTAACAATATGTGTAATACCCAGCTCAGTATCATCAACTACTGATGTCAAGTTATAAGTTGGGACGCCATTGGACCTTAGAATAACTACATCATGAAAAGTTTTCGGATCAAACGTAATTTCACCATGAACTAAATCTTTTAGCTCAACAGGGTTTTCTTTAGGATTTTTAAACCTAATAACATGCCCTAATTTATTTAATCTATTCTCATACTGAATATCAAGATTTGTATCTTTAGTTTTCTCGTTCACTTCGACTTGATCATAATAAGCTAAATTATTATTTAATAGATACTCAATTTTATCTATATAAACGTCAAATCTTTTTGATTGGTACATTAATTCTCTATCTGAATTTAATCCTAATGAATGTAACGCTGAAATAATTGAATCACAATATTCTTTTGTGCTTCTTGATGTGTCCGTATCATCAATTCTAATATAAAATTGCCCTGACTGACTTTTAGCGAACAGCCAAGAAAATAATGCTGTTCTAACTCCGCCTATATGTAGCCATCCTGTAGGACTTGGTGCAAATCTTGTTTTTATCATAATGTTATAATGTCATTTTAAAATCTTCAACAATTGCTCCTGGAATTGTAGAGCTATAGGTTGACCTCTCATCATATGTTCCTGAGTCCATCAATAACTGCGATTTGTCTGTTAAACCGACTAATTTATCACCAAAAACATTATATACTGTCTCATCAAATCTCATAGTATTAATTGGCCCTTTATATTCTCCATTTTCTACCATAAAGCACCCAAATCTTGTTAAGCCAGTTACCCTACCATTATTTCGATCTGAAAAATTTAAATACCAAAGATTACTGATATAGATTCCATCTTTTAATGTCTCTAGAATCTTATTCGAATTTATTAAACCTTCGCTGAGATGAATAGACACAGGTGACTCATAATATTCAGCAGCATTATGATTTACAGAATATTCTAAGGCTGATCTTGGTGATACTAATGAGTTAATGTATTTACCATTAATAATTAAGTCTGTTTTTTCTGGCTTGATAAACCCATCAGAATGAAATTTTGGTGAAATCCCATTAGAGAGATTTTCACTAAAAGAAACTATTTTGCTGAAGTTTTTTTCCCCCTTCTCCATTAAATGAAGTGGGCTTGAACCAATCTTATTTGCTTTATAACTGAATCCACCCCATGACAACATATCCACAATTTCATTTAATGCTGACGGCGATAAATAGACTCTATATTTTCCAGGCTCAAGTATAATTTCTTTATTGTCTATTACTTTTAACTTTTCTTTACTCTCTGAAAGTAGATGAGAGAATACTTCTTGATTCCATTCTTGGTCAGAATAATTTTGTTTGATGGCTTTTCCAGACTCAGCATACATGGACCAATCAAAATTAAAAGATTCGCTCTCATGCCAGTTAAACTGTCCCAAAGAATTAGCAAAACCTTTCATGATTGTTCCACTAGACAATATTCCAACCATATCAAGAGCATGACAATTATCTAAAATATTTCCAGTTATAGAGTAATTGTCTAACTTAGATCCTATTATATTTTTTTCAAACGAATTTATATTTTGCTCATACATAAGATATGGATCTTTAGGTAATTCTGGTATTTCTCTCCTTAAGTAATATAAAGTCCTAATCAATAGTACTGAATCTTTTTCAAAATCTGTACTCAAACGTATAACTGAAGTTAAAGTTTTTTTCTTAAATATTAAATTTAGAGTTAGCGTTGCCTGATTTACATTTCCAGCCTGTCTTATTTTTGCATGATTGAATCTAACAAAGTCTGTTTTCTCAGCATCAAAATTTAACACTAATATTTCATGCTTTTCTAAACTATTGAAAAGTTTATCGGAAATCTTTTGGAAGTAATCCTTCACTAGACACCACCAAAAACATCAACATTCTCAAATAGGCACGCGGGTGTAGAATGACCAACAAATATTGTTTGGTTAGGCTCTCCTTTACCGCAATTAGATGTACCTAGAATATTATTACTTTCACTATTTCCAACTTTTGATAAGTTTTGCCAGAAAGATTCCGTTATTCCGCGGTAACTAGGATTTTTTACAACACCAGCAAATTTTCCATTCTTTATTAAAGTCCCTTTCTCGCACCCGAATTGAAATTTATTTCTTTTATCATCTATTGACCATGAGTTATTGGTTTGTAGATAGATGCCATCTTCAACAGAAGATATAATGTCTTCAAAACTATCTTCCCCTGGCTCTAGATTAATATTTCCCATCCTATCAATTGGAGGTCTATTCCAGTTTGATGCTCTAGAGCAGGCAACATGATCTAAATCTAATCTTTGGCTAGAAAATAACCCTCCTATAGGTCTTACCAGTAATCCATCTTTGATTAAATATTTTTTTTCTGCATTTGTACCATCATCGTCATAATTATATGACGCTAATTCGGATACAAGTTTTGGATTAAATGTTATGTTTAAAAGTTTAGATCCATACTGATATTTTCCAAACATTTCTGGAGTAACAAAACTAGATCCAGCATAGTTTCTCTCGTCACCTAAAATTCTATCTAATTCCAAAGGATGCCCGATAGATTCATGTATTTGTAATATCATTTGATCTGGCGCTATAACGGCATTAGTAATTTTATCACTACAGTTAGGAGATTTAGATAATTCTACTGCCTCTTCTGCCAATATCTTAGCTTTTTGAACCATATTTATTTGGTCAATAAAATCATATCCGATCTGTCTAGCATGCGCATGACCCCCAAACGTTCTTGTTTGTATTTCTTTTTTATGTTCAGCAGAAGCAATAATTTGAGGTAATAGGTATGAAATTTTCTGTCTAACATGGGAGTCATTTGTATCTATGAACAAAGTTTCTATTTTATTGAATCTCATGCTCGCACCCCAATTAGAAATTGTAGATTGTGATTTTAAAGCCTTATTAACACTCAAAAGATAATCCGCTTTATCTTTCATCGATACTTTAGACCAATTATCTTCTTCTTCCGTATAGTAACTACCAGTCTGATTTTTTAATTTCGATAGATCTGGGCTATATGTTAGTTTATTTTTTGAGAAATCAGCCCACTCCTTAGCAGATTCTACAGCCTGCAAGATACCTCGTTGGGTAAGATTACTAGTCGCCCCATAACCAAAGCCACCATTATGGAATACTGTAACCATTAAACCATCATCTTCAGAGGTAATAACTGGCTCCACGACCCCTCTAGTTGCAGAAATAATATTAGTATATTTACTAACAAAGCGAAACGAACAATAGTCCGTTTTAGGCAATAATGGTTTCACTAGGTTTATAAAATTATCTTTCATGCTATTATTGAAATATTATAACACTCAGTCGCAAGCAATGCATGATGTTTACCCATTATTAAAAAAAACGAAATTCCCTCATATTTCTAGGGGCCAATTAAAATCATTTCAAATTAATCTTGGCTATAAATGTAATCAAGCATGTCTCCATTGTCATGTTAATGCCAGCCCCAAAAGAAAAGAAATGATGTCTCTAAAAGTAATTGAGCAAATACTATTTGCTATAAATAAATTTAAAATAAAAACTATTGATTTAACTGGCGGTGCACCAGAACTTAATGATCATTTTGAGTATTTAATTATAGAAGCAAAAAAACTAGGTTGTCATGTAATTGATAGATGTAACTTAACCGTGTTACTGGAATCAGGAAAAACTCATCTATTTGATTTTTTTAAAAATAATAAAGTTGAGATAATTGCTTCCTTGCCTTGCTACGAAGAATCTAATGTAGATGCCCAAAGAGGGAAAAGTGTTTTTAAAAAAAGCATTGAGGTTTTAAAAGAACTTAATAAATCTGGCTATGGTTATAAAAGAGATTTGGCAATCAACCTTGTTTATAATCCTCAAGGCCCGGTATTGCCGCCTAATCAACTAAATTTAGAAAATAAATATAAGAAAATTTTGAAAGAAGAACATGGCATTATCTTTAATAATTTATACTTAATAACTAATATGCCTATAGCTAGATTTGGTAGTACACTAATAACTAAAAATGAATTTAACCCATATATGAAATTACTGAAAAATAACTTTAATGAAGCAGCTCTTAATCACTTAATGTGTAAATCTTTAATAAGCATTGATTATCAGGGATATATATATGATTGTGATTTTAACCAAATGCTTGGAATAAATCTAAGTGACAATATAAAAAAACATATATCAATGTTATCTAAAATCAATATTTCAGATAAAATCAATGTGGCAGATCACTGTTATGGATGTACAGCTGGGTCTGGGAGTAGCTGCGGCGGAGCATTATTATGACCAAAAAAATAAAAATTTTAATATTTACATTATTTCTATGCTCCCTTTTATTACCATACAAGCTAGTAAATTCTACTGGAGGATTATCTAAGTCTTTATCAAATTCAAATGCAGAAATTTTTATTATAAGCCCACTAGATAAAGAGGTCGTCTCAAGTCCAGTTGAAGTAATCTTTGGTATTAGCAATATGACTGTTGCTCCTGCTGGGATTAAAAAAGAATTATCTGGGCATCATCATTTAATTATTGATACCGATATATTGCCAAGTCTCTCTAAACCCATCCCTTCTGATAAGAGGCATTTGCATTTTGGCAAAGGTCAGACAAGAGCCTTCATAGATTTAAAGAGCGGAACTCATACACTCCAGTTAATTTTTGGAGACTATATGCATATACCGCATGATAAGCCATTAATATCTAAAAAGATTACAATCACTGTAGAATGAGTTTAAATTAAATCAAAAAATGATTTCAATTATTATACCTGTAAGAAATGAAGCTCAGAATATATCTAAAAATCTTAATCATTTACAAGAGCTAAGAAGGCGTAATAGTTGTGAAATAATTTTAGTGGATGGGGGCAGTACTGATAATACCATTGAGATAGCAAATAATTTAGTTGATCATATACTAAAAACTAAGTTAGGTAGAGCAATACAGCAAAATATTGGCGCATCAATTGCTAAAGGTAATATTCTTGTTTTCTTGCATGCCGATACATATATAACGACAAAACAATTATTATCTATAAAAGAAGATAAGATATGGGGATTTTTTAAAGTTAAATTTAATAATAATAAAATCAAATATAAAATTTTAAGTTTCTTTATAAACTTAAGATCGATGCTATATAATTATGGAACTGGTGATCAGGTTCTTTATATTGAGAAAAATATTTTTAATAAAATAAAAGGGTTTCCTAATTTGATGATAATGGAGGATATAGCGATATGCTCGAGGCTAAAGAGAATATCTAATCCTATCATAATTAACAGTCATGCCATCACATCATCTAGAAGATGGGATGATCATGGATTTTTGAGGACTATATTAAAAATGAGGGCTCTAAGATTTTTATATCATATTGGAGTTAAAACTCATATTCTGAAGAGCCTTTATAAATGATTTCTTTAAATATTTTTTCAAAGTGTCCATATAATGGTAACCCTAAAACAAGATTAAAAGATTTATTAAATAAAGAAGAGAGATCTTTTATAACCCTGTATATGCTGACAAACATATTGGATGAAGTTTCAGATATTAATAATGATTTTAAAATTACATTATGGATATACCCTCACTTCAAAGATAATTTATTTAATGATATTAAGAAAAAATATAAAATTAATATAAGGCAGCAGAAAGGATCATCTTTATGTGAAAGAATGAATAACTGCTTATTACTAGAAAGTTCGAAACATGAAAAAACTATATTAATTGGATCTGATATCCCATCCTTAACTAAAGGTACTATCATGAATGCTAAATATGCTCTTTTAAAAAAGGATGTTGTTATTGGCCCATCAGCAGATGGTGGCTTTTACTTAATTGGAATCAAGGGACATTATGAAGATTTGATAGATTGTATGAAACCCATGGATATTCAAAATGTAAAAAATAATATCAGCTCTCGTTCATTAGATTTAGAGTTGTTAACAGAATTAAAAGATATTGATAGGCCGGAAGACTTACTCGTTATCTGATTTTTTTACTGGAAAATGTTTGCCTGGATCTTCTTTGTTATCATATAACTCATTTAGCTTTATATATTTCATGTAAGTATTAAACATAGTAGTTAGGGCAACAGTAAAGCCATCAATTCCCTGAAAAATTCCACCTTTAAAAAACATTTTTTTAAAAAATGAAAACAATGAATGCGTAACAGGTCTAACATTTGATCTTTTAATTCCAGCAATGTGCATAGCTTTTGCACTTTCCGAGCTATAGAAATTAATTTTATTGATCCAGTCTGTATATGAACTGTAAGTATAGTGTAATAAATGACAGTCTATATCTTTAGCTGATGAATCTACATAAGCGTGAGATGTACTCATAGTGTAATTTACTTGTGACTTATTATAAAGACGTGTAACTCTATCTGGATAGAAGCTAGCAGCTTTAATCCATTTTTTTCCGCAAAAATTTCTTCTTTTAAAGGAATAAGCATTATAATTTCCTGAGTCTAATTTTAAAGAATTAACAAACTCAATCAAATCATCTTCAAGTCTCTCATCTGCATCTAAACTAAATACCCAATCATTGGACGCATAAGATGCTGCTAATTTTTTTTGAGGCCCATCCCCTAAAAAATCTTGAAAGTAAACTTTTGCACCGAGCTCTTTCGCAATTTGAGCAGTCTTATCAGTACTCAGAGAATCAAGAACTATTATTTCATCACATACTTTTTTCAAAGATACAATACAATCTGTAATCAGTTTTTCAGTATTAAGTGTAATTATTGTCCCGCTTATCTTATTCATAATTTTTGTATAATACTTTCTAGTCTAGAGAAATGTTTCTGATAATCATAATGTTCATTAGCAAATATTTTAGCATTATTTGATAGTTTTGCCCTAAACTCTTCTGATTGATAAATAGAAATTATTTTCTCACTTAAAGATTTATAATTTTTTGACTCAAATAATAAACCATTATGCTCATCGCTAATGATTTCTGGTACCCCACCAGCATTACTACCAATAACCGGAGTTCCCATTAACATAGATTCTGCAACAACTAAACCAAATGTTTCTTCATAAGTAGGTAAAATAATTAAATCTAGCATTGGCATCAATTTCATTGGAGACTCAATGAAGGGGGTAAAAGCAACTCGATGACTCATTTTATATTTATTAATCATTTCAATTAAATCATTCTGATAACTAAGATCCATACAATGCCCTACTACAACTAATTGTATATTTTTTTCTGATAGTAGATTTAAGGCCTCTATCACTAAATGCTGTCCCTTTTGTTCCTCTATACGAGAGAAAACACCAATAGTAAAAATATCTTCTTGAAGTTTAAGATCATTTAAGAATACTTTTTTGTCATAGATTTTATTATTATCAGGTAATGAAATTCCATATGGTAATTCAATTATTTTATCACTATCTATTGGAAGATATTTTTGACAATCAATAAGCAAGCCTTTTGTTATAACTAAAACAATACTAATGCTTTTATAGATAAAATTATGATAGAAATCTTTTTTATATCTAGTTATTTTCATTTGCCTATGATAAATAATTTTTACTTTTTTCTTTGAAAATAATTTCACTAGAGCAGCAAGAAATAAATCTTTAGTCCAGCTCACATAAATTATTTTAATATTTTCTTTGTTTATATGGTTAGATAATTTATAAGATTTATAGAAAATATTAAATATTGAGGTCTTAGTTACCCCAATCACTGGTGATTTAATTAATTTTGAAATCTGACTATCCTCTTTACAGACAGCAGCTATATTTTTTTCACTCAAATGAAAATGATTAACCATGTTAGCAAAATATAGCTCTAGGCCGCCTTTGTCAGGTGATGTACATATTGCTAGTATCTTATTCATAATTATTAGAATATTATAGCAAAATTGAATAGATTAAGGTATGGTATAATTTTTTAAAGTAGAATAAAACATATGAAAAAAATCTTAGTTACAGGCGGGGCAGGCTTCATTGGTTCGCATTTATGCAAGAAGCTTCTTGATGAAGGAAATGATGTTCTATGCATCGATAATTATTTTACCGGTACTAAAGAAAACATAAGAGATCTTTTCAAAAACACATACTTCGAAGCTATAAGACATGACATCTGCTTTCCTTTGTATGTAGAGGTTGATGAAATTTATAATTTAGCTTGTCCAGCCTCTCCTGTTCACTATCAACATGATCCTGTGCAAACAACAAAAACAACAGTTCATGGTGCTATCAATATGCTTGGGTTAGCCAAAAGAATTAATGCAAGGATATTGCAAGCCTCTACATCAGAAGTCTATGGTGATCCTGATGTACATCCGCAAGTTGAAAATTACTGGGGTAACGTTAACCCTATCGGTCCAAGAAGTTGTTATGATGAAGGCAAAAGATGCGCTGAAACTTTATTTTTTGATTATAATAGACAGCATGACTTGGATATTAAGGTAGTAAGAATATTTAATACATATGGTCCCAATATGCACCCCAATGATGGCAGAGTTGTCAGTAACTTTATAATGCAAGCTTTGACTAACAAAGATATCACAGTATATGGCAATGGAGAGCAGACAAGGTCATTTTGTTATATTGATGATTTAATTAATGGCATGATGAAAATGATGTCATCAGAAAAAGTAATCACCGGTCCTATTAATTTAGGTAATCCTGTAGAGTTTAAAATTATTGAATTAGCTCAAATGATAATTAAACTTACTAATTCAAAATCTAAAATTATAAATAAAGGATTGCCAGTAGATGATCCGGTTAGGCGTAGGCCAGATATAAGTAAGGCTAAAAATGATCTTGATTGGGAGCCTAATATAGATGTGATAGATGGCCTCAAAGAAACAATAGTTTATTTTAAAAAACAGCTTTAGAAGGAATGATAAAAAAAAACCAAAAAATCTTAATAATCAGAAATGATAAGATTGGAGATTTTGCTTTAATATTACCGGCGGTAGCTTCACTAAAAAAAAATATTCCTAATTCTAAAATAGTATGTCTTGTGTCAAAAAATGTAGAAGAGCTTGCTCAGCAGTGTGAATTTATTGATGAAGTAATAGTGGATAAAAAAATTAAAGATCTTTACCCCCTACTAAAAAAATATAAATTTGATATAGCAATATCATTTTTTTCAACATTCAGAATTGGATATTTATTAAAAAAACTGGATATACCCTTAAGATTCGCTCCCAAAACAAAACTAGCTCAAATATTTTATAATTATAAATTTTATCAAAAAAGGTCTAAATCTAAGAAACCAGAATATGAGTATAATATAGATCTTGTATATGAGGCATTTAGAGTAATGAATATCTCTGATATTGAAGAAATGGGTTGTGGCCCATATTTAACATATGACTATGAAATAGTTGCTAAAAATAGAATTAATTTTATAAACGAATATAATCTAAATCCAGATAAAAAAATAATATTTTTACATCCAGGGACAGGTGGCTCATCAAAGGGGTTAAGTTTAGACGATTTTGGAAATATATGCAGAGGTTTAAGAAAGTTTGATAATTATAATTTCTTGATTCATTGCTCGCAAGAGGAAGAGCAAATTGCTAAAAATTTAAAAATTAGCGTTGATGGCGAGGTGACAATTAGAGTGATTGAACCTAAAAAAAGCATCTTACATATGATTAGCAATATAAGTATTTGCGATATATTTATTGCTGGTTCTACCGGACCGTTACATGTTGCTGGCGCTCTAAATAAGAGAACTATAGGATTTTATCCAAAAAAGAAATCATCGACGAGTCTAAGATGGGAAACAATAAATAATTTTGAAAATAAATTATCTTTTACTGATATTGGAAATAATAAAAATTTTATAAGTATAGATATTAAAAAGTCACTTCTAAAAATTCAGAAATTTATCTCATCAATCTAAGTATTTAGTAGACTTATTAAATATTTCTTCAGCACTAATATTATTAAGACAGTTCAGGTGCTGTAATGGGCATTCTTTCTTAAAACATGGACTACATGTTAAAGCCTTGTATACTACTTCGCCAAACTGATCTTTCATTAATGGTGGCGTATAAAATGGTGACGAAGAACCAAATATTGAAATTAAATTAGTGTTAACTGAGGCTGTAATATGCATTAATCCAGAATCATTTGTAATCACTAAGTCTACCAATGATAAAAGATAAGTGGCTTCTTCAAGACTAGTTTTTCCTAATAATGAAATGGTCGAGTCATTTTTTAAGATGCTTTGATATTCTGTCTCAAGACTTTTATTTTTTCCAAGCAAATAAACATTATAATTTTTTTCCTTATAAAAATTAGTTAGCTGTATCCATTTATCAGCTGGCCATCTTTTAGCTGACCCATATTCAGCCTCTGGACATAAGACTATATTTTTTTTAGAATTATTAATTAAATATTTTTTACCAATCAATTCAGATAAATCTCTATTAATTGAAAGCGAGGGTCTAATACTATCCGAATAAGAGCCATCTGCTAATTTCAAATAGCGGTTAACCATACTGTCTTTATATTTAATTAGAGAATATTTTTTATTTAACAAAAATAATCGTAGCTCTCTGTTGTAACCAATCCTGGATGGTATATTTGCCAACCAAGGAATAATTGCTGCCTTGAAGCTATTGGGAAGTATTATCGAAGTTGTATATAAGTGTTTTTGTATCTTTTTTGCCAACAGATACCTTTTCATTAAGCCTAATTCTTTATGCCTAATATCTAGAGGATAAACATTTTGAACCTCTGGCATCATCTTTGCTAGTTTAATTAATTCTGGCTTAACAATCATATCAATTTGACAGTTTAGATATTCTTTTTTTAAATATTTGAGTAGTGACTGAGAGATAATTAAGTCACCAATCCAAGAAGGAGCGGTAATTAAAAAAATTTCTTTTGAACTCATAATTATTTTGATAACCAGTCTAAATAAGACTTAACGCCTTCCTCTAGATTGATAAAATTATCAGAATATCCCTCGGTCTTTATTTTTGACATATCGGCCTCAGTAAATGCTTGGTACTGGTCTTCTAAATTATCTGGAAAATTTATGTAATTTATAGATCCTTTTTTATAGTAATCTAAAACACAATTTGCTATATCATTGAATGTTCTACTTTTCCCTGTTCCAACATTATATATTCCAGATACTCCTGGATTTATTTTAAACCAATTATTTACCTTTACTGTATCATCTACATGTATAAAATCTCTTCTTTGCTCTCCATCCTTATATCCATGGCTACCTTTAAAAAGATTAATGCTGCCTGATTTATTCATCTGAGTGAAAAAGTGATATATAACGCTAAACATCCCTTCTTTGTGAAATTCTCTTGGTCCAAATACGTTGAAGTACCTTAATCCTACAACTTGCGAAGTAATTTTTTCTCTATGAGCACGGTAATACTGATCAAATAATAATTTAGATTCAGCATAATGATTAAGAAATGATTCATACTCAGGTTCTTCTATAAATAGTTTAGTTTCTCCATAGACTGACGCGGAAGACGCATAAATTAATGAAATTTTATTATTAGCAGAATATTTTAAGATATCTTTTGAATACTTAAGATTTGTTGACATTATATAATCTCTATCAGGTTCTGTAGTTTTTGAGCATGCCCCTAAGTGAAATATATTATTAATTTTACCCTTATACTTTGATGAATCATTATTGATGTCATTAATGAATGTATTTTTATCTATGCAGTCAATATATTTTAAATCATCTAGATTTTTAAATTTTTTAAGATAAGTATCCATTTCTTCTACAATTAAGATTTCCTCGTCCTGATTATTGTTTAAAAAATTGACTAAATTGCTGCCAATAAAGCCAGCTCCACCAGTAATTACTAACATATTGATTTATTCCATTTAATTAGACTAAGTAAGATTATATAAAACAAATCATAATTTGACTAATAAAAGATAATAAGTATTGTTAAGGTACAATTGATACTGATACAATCTCTTTATGAAGAAATCTGACATATTAGTAGCTATCATCATGGGGTCTAAATCAGATTGGCCTACCATGAAAAACACAGCTCTCATGCTTGATAAATTAAAAATTAAATATGAAGTCAAAATAGTTTCTGCACATAGAACGCCAGACCTTCTTTATGACTTTGCATCATCTGCAGATTCAAGAGGTATTGAGATAATTATTGCAGGCGCAGGTGGATCTGCACATCTACCAGGAATGACTGCTTCAAAAACACACCTTCCTGTTATCGGCGTCCCAATTAAGTCTAAAAGCTTAGATGGATTAGACTCTTTACTGTCAATTGTACAAATGCCCAAAGGTATTCCGGTTGCTACAGTAGCTATTGGAGAAAGTGGTGCGATTAACTCTGCATTACTAGCTGCAAGCATCTTAAGTGCTAAATATTCAAAAATTAAAGATGCTCTAATTAAATTTCGCAATAAACAAACAATTAATGTACTTAAAAATGGGGATCCTAAAAAATAAAATGCGCATTGGAATTCTTGGTGGCGGACAGTTAGCAATGATGATGATTCAAATGTCTATAAAACATAATATTGAGTTCATGGTTGTCGATCCGAGCGATAATCCTCCAGCATCAAAATATGCTAAGTGCATTAAATCTGACTATAATCATAAAGATACCCTAGACTACTTAATTGATAATTGTGATGTTGTGACGATAGATTTTGAGAATGTACCATCGGACGCATTGAAATATCTAGAAAATAAAATTTCTGTATATCCTAGTTCATATGCGGTAGAGATTTGCCAAGATAGACTAAAAGAAAAAGCTATATTTAATAAGAATAATATTCCTACCACTGAATATCATATTGTTAACTCTGAGGAAGATCTTTCTTTAGCTATTAATATTTTAGGAACTGACTCAATTCTGAAATCAAGAAAATTAGGCTATGATGGTAAAAATCAAATTGTAATCAATCAATATAGTGCGGAAGAAGCATGGTTGTTGTCTGGTAAAGTAGAAGCAATTCTGGAAAAAAAAGTTGATTTTAAAACTGAGGTTTCAATAATTGGAGTCTGTACTAAGTCATCCGAGACACTTTTTTATCCTCTTGTGGAAAATTTCCATAAAGATGGAATCTTAAACCTAAGCCTTGCTCCATATAAAGATTCTAAACTTCAAAAATTAGCAGAGTCTTACCATAACAAAATAACTAGAGAATTAAATTATACTGGAGTATTAGTAATAGAATTTTTCCTAGATAAATCTGATAATCTTATTGCAAATGAAATGGCGCCTAGAGTTCATAACTCGGGTCATTGGACTAATGAGGGTGCTAATATTAGTCAATTTGAAGCTCATATTATGGCAATCGCAGATATTAATATTAAAAATATATCAATTAATGGTAACTCAGCAATGCTCAATATTATATCAAAGATGCCTGAGAATATTAGCGAAAGTGGTGATAGTTATAAATTATATGACTATGGAAAGTCAGAAAGATTAAATAGAAAATTAGGACATATAACAATGACTAATGATAACAAAAAAAATTTAATAGAAAATATAAATAGAATTAGTAAATCATTTTTTTAATGGGATCTTTTCCCATCAAAAACACAAACAAAATAACAACCTTCTGAACCAGCATGAACTCTATGGAAAACACCATCTTCAATTAGAACAGTATCACCAACACCAACATTAATCTCTTTGCCATCTAATTCCATCTTACCACTGCCTTTTACAAAAAAATATACTTCTTCCTGACCTTTATGTTCATGACCAGAAGTACTTTTCATTGGCTTTAAATCCGTACTACTAACAACAAGATTTTTTAGCAAGTTATTATCTTTTACAACATAACGGTCATCTTCTTTAGTTATGCTTCCACCAATATCGTTAATATTGATTAATTCACTCATATAAATATACATTCACTCTACTAAGCTAACATTATCATAAGTATTCAAATCTAATATTCTATTCTTACTATCAACATGAATAACTTTTGGTTTATGATTTTTTATTTCTTTGCTATCTATGTCTACATAAGTACATATGATAATTTTGTCACCAATTGAAACCTTATGACAGCAGGCACCATTTATACAAATGTTCCCAGTTTCTGCTTTACCTTCAATTGCATATGTAGTAAAGCGCTCACCATTTGTGATATTGTATATATCAATTTTTTCATAAACACTCATGCCTGCTGCATTTAATAACGAAACATCTATCTCGCAAGACCCTTCATAATCTAATTGAGAATCAGTAACAGTAGCTTTATGTATTTTTGAGCTTAAGAATGATTTTTTCATCAGTTACACTTTATAGTTGAATAAATTATACCTCAATATTATCAATTAATCTAACTCCTGATATATAAAATGCTACAAATAACATCAAGTTATCTATATTGTTTTTTTGTATTTCCGAAAAATCATTAGAAGATAATAATTCTAAATACTCAATTTTAATATCCACCATAGATAATTTATCTATAGAGATTTTCCGAAGTTCTTTAAAATTATAATGTTTATCAGCTTTTATAATCTCTTTCAAGGAAACTAGTTCTTTATATACAAATGATGCAACATTTTTTTGCGATTTTGTCATCTTATTATTTCTAGAGCTCATAGCCAGTCCATTAGCTTCGCGCATCGTATCACAAGCAACTATTTTTATTTTATCCTTAAAATACTCTTTCACAATATAATTGATCATAATTAGTTGTTGATAATCTTTTTTTCCAAAATAAGCTACTGATGGTTTGATTATTTCAAACAGTTTCATGACAATTTTAAAAACACCCAGAAAATGCCCCTCCCTATATTTCCCGCATAAAATATTCATATAACCTGGAAGTCTAAGATGCTGGGTCTCATTAATATCCTTTAATATTTCATTCTCTGTTGGCATAAATAAGCAGTCAATTTTATTTCTTTCTAGCATTAAAATATCAGAATCTATAGAATTTGGATAATTTTTATAATCACTAATATCATTAAACTGAAGTGGGTTGACAAACAATGATACAATTTTATTATTTTTAATGGCACTAGCTTGAGAAAAAAGTTTTTCATGCCCCTTGTGTAGGTTACCCATGGTTGGAATCAATGAAATATTTTCTCCCTTCTTAATAAGAGAATTACAGTAGTCCTTTTGATCTTTAATAGATGTAATTATTTTCAATTTAAATTTTATATTGATTAGTGTTTATAATATATTTTTCCAAGATTTTTTTAATAGGGCTTCTTTTTATATTTTTAGATTTATGGAATCCTGGAACTCCATTGAAACTTATCTCAAAGAGATCATAAATTACTCTAATCTGGCCATCACAATTCTTACCTGAGCCAATACCAATTACAGGAATATTCAATTTACTAGATATTAGCTTTGCAACTTTCTCATCTATGCATTCAACTATTAAGATCTGAGATCCTAATGTTTCAGCAAGTATGGCTTCATTAATTAAACGATTTGCTGTATGTATAGTCTTGCCAACTTTCTTATAACCTGATTTGCTCTTAATAGTTTGCGGCAAAACTCCAATATGTAAACAAACTGGGATCTTATGAACTATTAAATATTTAATAACTTCTGTATCTTTTTCTTTAAACTCAATTTTAACCATATCAGCCATATTATTAGCAATTAATTTCTTAGCATTCTTAAGGGCCTGGCTCTTGGTCTTATATGAGTTTTTTGGCATATCAGCGATAAGAAATGCTTTTTGAATTGCTCTCGATACTATTTTTGTGTGGTAACACATATCATTCATTGTCACTGAATGAGTATTAGGATACCCCTGAATAACTTCTCCTAAAGAGTCACCAACCAAGATAATATCTATTCCACAATTGTCAGCTAGTTTAGCAAAACTCGCATCATAGGAGGTAAGGGCGCTTATACCAATTTTATTTTTTTTTAAAGAGCGAATTTTTTTTAAAGAAATTTTAGACATATACTATGTTCCCTAAGATAGCGGATTAAAGTATATTTTACCTTTTATATCTTTATTAATTTCTTCTAGCAGCATGGCATAATCATGTGGATTGTTGACATTAACGTTAGATGTATTAATTATTAATAAAGGAGAATCTTTATAAGAATGGAAGAATGCAGTATAAGAATCAATAATTTTCTGAAGGTAAGCTTCTGTAATATTTCCTTCAAATTTTATCCCTCTTTTTTTTATTCTATCAATAAGTGTTTGCGAATCTGTCTGCAGATAAATTACTAAACCAGGTTTTTCAATATCAAGCTTGAGTCCATCATGCACCCTATTATATAAAATATATTCATCTGAGGATAAAATTGATTTTGCAAAAAGCTTATCTTTTTCAATAAAATAATCCGAAATAATATTATGTCTTTTCAGGGCCTGATATTCCTTTCCCTTAAAATCATCAGCTCTTTGTAAGAGGAAATATAACTGAGTAGCCAAAGCATGTTTACTCGTCTTGGTATATTTATTAAACTTACCGACATCCTTGTAAAATTTTTCAAGGAAAGGGTTCTCAGAAAAATTTTCCAGCATAAGTTTACTTTCTAGGCTGCTAGCAAGCATTGTTGCAAGCGTTGTCTTTCCAACACCTATGGGGCCCTCGATAACAATAGATTTATATTTATTTTTCATATCATTTTTTTATTAAATATATTGTAATAACTTACCATACTTTGGAATAATGAAATCATAATTTGTTATCTCTTTCAAAGGAATTAATACAAATTCCCTATTAATCATTTCAGGATGGGGTATTATTAGTCGTTCATGATTAATTATTAAATCGTTAAACATGAGTATGTCTAAATCTAAGGTTCGGGGACCCCATCTTTTCACCCGCTTGCGGTGATGTTTATTTTCAATGTCTTGTAAAACATCTAACAACGGTAGTGGTTCATAGTTTGTTATTATTTTTATTACTGCATTTATATAATCAGATTGATTTTGCGGACCAATAGGTTTTGATTTATAAAGAGATGATCGTTTTATTACCTGTGTTTCGGAAAGATGATTTATATCTCTTATACCTTTCTCAAGATGATAAATAGGATTGTTTAGATTGCTGCCCAAAGCTATAAATACAGTATTCAAGAGATCTTAAGTTTAGTTTAACTTTTCTTTGATTCTAGCAGATTTTCCAGATAACTCTCTTAAGTAATATAATTTTGCTCTACGAACACTTCCGCTTCTTTTAACTTTTATACTAGAAATAACTTTACTATGTAACTGAAATACTCTTTCAACTCCCTCACCATAAGATATTTTTCTAACAGTAAAAGATGAGTTAACGCCTCTATTTTTTTTAGCTATGACCACGCCTTCATAAAGCTGTATTCTTTCACGCTTACCTTCTTTTACTTTTACTGATACCTCAACAGTATCCCCACTTGAAAACTTAGGGTGTGACGTCAGTTGCTCTGATTCTATTTTGTCTATTATCTTATTTATGCTCATTTTCTTTAAACTCAGCTATATATTCTTTGAGGAGTTTATCATCTTCTTTTGAAAGTTTCACGTTTTTTAATAATTCAGGCCTCTTTACCCATGTGGCCCCCAATGCTTGCTTTTTTCTCCACCTTGCTATTCTTTGATGATCACCACTAGACAGTACTTCCGGGACCTTTTTGCCGTTTACATCATCGGGTCTCGTGTAATGAGGATGATCTAAAATACCATTTTGGAAAGAGTCTTGTTTGACAGATTCAGGGTCATCTATTGCTCCAGGCATCAATCTAGTGATTCCTTCGATTATTGCCATGCATCCCGTCTCTCCACCAGATATCACATAGTCACCAAGAGATATTTCTTCGTCTACTAATTCATCTAAAACCCTTTGGTCTATACCCTCATACCTTCCGCACAAAAAGGTTATCTGATTAAAATTAGATAGGGATCTAAGCTTTTCTTGTGTTAGTGTCTGGCCTTGTGGTGAAAGATATACTACATGGCCTCTATCTTTAAGACTATCAATTGCGCTTTTAATAGGTGGGTACTGCAATACCATGCCAGGTCCACCCCCATATGTTTTATCATCAACTCTTTTATGAATATTTTGAGAATATTTTCTGATATCAATAATATTCATATTAATAATCTTTTTTAAAATAGTTCTTCTAATGAACCCTGTCTCAGAAAACACAGCAATTAGTTCTGGAAATATTGTAAGAATATTAAATTTCACCACTCCACCTGACAATAATTTTTCTATTTGTAACGCTAACTATATTAGATTTTAAAAAAGGTATTAAAATTTCTTTTTGCGAACTCTCATTCTTTATAACAAGTATATCGGTATCTCCACTAGTGAATAAGCTATTAGCAACCCCTAGTGAAATATTATCCTCATTAAATACGATACACCCTATTAAATCATGCCAATAATACTCGTTATTTTCTACTTCTGGCAATTCATCTATAAGTGTATATAGATCGAGATTCATATACTCATTACATGACTCGATAGCATCTACATCTTCCACTTTCATTATGATTTTTTTTGGCATGAGGTTGTACTCGGTTACCATTAGCTTCTTGAGCTTATTATTCATTATTACTTTAAGATTATATTTAAATATATCTTCAGGATTAGAGGTGTAGGATCCTATTGTAAACCAACCCTTTATACCATGCGTAGTCAGAATCTTGCCGACAATAATATGATTGTCATATGACATTTATGATTTACTTTTCTGTATTTTTTTCCGGATTAGCTTCTGCTGCTGCTTCAACTACTGGTTCTGCTGCTGCTTCAACTACTGGTTCTGCTGCTGCTTCAACTACTGGTTCTGCTGCTGCTTCAACTACTGGTTCTGCTGCTGCTTCTGCTGCTGCTTCAACTACTGGTTCTGCTGCTGCTTCTTTTTTAGACAATCTTTTTTGTTTAACTTTTTCTAACTGCAAAGATTTTACTTTTTCACGCGTTTTGATATTGTCAGGGTTTAGTGAATATTTTTTAAGGTATTTAACTCGCTCACTAATCTGAGCTCCTTTTGACACCCAATAATCTAGTCTTTCAATATCAATCTTAATTCTATCTTGAGTTTCGAGAGCAGGATCATAGCTGCCAATTCTTTCCAAGCTTCTACCATCGCGCTTATCTCTTTGATCCATTACCACTATGTGATAATAAGGTCTTTTCTTGGCTCCGCCTCTTGATAACCTAATTCTAACCATAATCTTTAAATATCTCCTTCATTAGAAACAGCCAAATTATATCACTACTTATTGCAACTAGTTAGTTATTTTATTGGAAATATTGTAATAATCAGATATCTAGCTATTTTTATGTATTAAATTTGCTATCATCATAGGGATGAGCGCTAATCTCATGATAAAAATATTTAATAGCTATCTAATTCTTAGATATAGGCTAATATAATATATTGCTCAAACTGTAATAAAATGGAACTATTAGGCACATTAACAATAATTGGTTATATATTATCAACTCTAAGCATTAAATATGTGCTAATTGAGGAAGAATATAATTTTTATAAAAAAATATCTTTTGATGTTATTTTCTTCTTAAGTCTACTTTTGTTCAGTATTTATACTTACTCCCTTATTAGTGATGTTTATCAAAAATTTAATTTTATTATATCGCTAGAAATAACATTTCTTATAGTGAACTATCTATTTTTTCTATTTATGTTCACGAAACCAATTAAACATCTTGGCCTGGTCTTATTACCGCTAACTGGGGTTGCAATATTAATATCTATCATATACCAAGATAATACTGACCTAGGTTTTATAGATCCAGGTTTAAGAATACATATTATAGTCTCCATAACTTCTTATGGCTTTCTTGCTCTAGGGGCTATTCAAGCAATATTATTACGCTATCAAGAGAAGAAGCTTAAAGATGTTACAGACTCATTATTTCTTACAATATTACCCTCAATAGAAAAAATGGAGAAAGTAATGTTTGATTTGATTATTTTTGGATTTATTTTACTCACACTATCACTGCTAAGCGGAGCTCCATTTATTTCTATGGGCGAGCATCCTGGCTTACCAGAAAAGATACTATTTTCAATAATTGCATGGGCAACATATTCATATCTAATATATAGTAGGTTTTCTAAAGGTGTTCGGGGTAGAAAAGCAACAAGTTTTACTTTAAGCGGCATGTCTTTTTTGCTTATAGCCTATCTTGGAACTAAATTATTTTTTGAGCTCTACTAACGTATATAATTCAACCAACTTAATTATGACTAATATTACAATTGAAAATCTATTTATAATACTTTTTATATTACTTCTACTTTCTGCGTTCTTTTCTGGAGCTGAAACATCTTTGATGAGTGTTAATAGATATAAGCTCAAACATAAATTTAAAACAGGTGACAAGTCTGCGGCTAGAGTTCATTTCTTAGTTGCTAATCCTGACAAAACATTAGGTTTAATTTTACTAATGAATAATTTTGTTAATATTTTAGCATCAGCTATAAGTACTTTAATAGCGATTCAGTTATATGGAGAAGCAGGCGTTGCCATATCCGTTATAATATTAACTATTGTAATATTAATTTTTGCAGAAGTAACACCGAAAACATTTGCTGCTCTCTACCCAGATAAAATCGCATACCCAGTATCATGGATAGTTTATCCTCTGATGAAATTATTCAGTCCTATAGTTCTTGTTATTAATTTAATTGCGAAAGTTCTTCTAAGAATATTTGGAGTGAAGCCTGAAAATGTTAATCAGGAATTGTTAACTAAAGACGAAATAAAATTAATTGTAAAAGAGTCAAGCAAGAGAATACCAAAAAGTCATGAAGACATGATAGTGAATATGCTTGATTTAGAAAAAGTTAAAATTGAAGATGCAATGATACCAAGAAGCATATTGGTAGCCGTTGACATTAATGATGATCTAAAAAAAATATCTGCTGAAATCTTAAATTGTAAATACTCAAGAATTCCAATATATAAAAATGAATTTAATAAACTCTTGGGTTTTCTTCATAAAAGAAAAGTAATAAAAATGCTAATAAGTGGAGGTATTACGAAAGAAAAAATTATAAGTAATATGAATGCTCCTTATTTTATTCCGGAAGACACATCTCTAACAAGTCAGCTCATAGAATTTAAAAAAGAAAGAAAAAGGATTGGTTTTGTTATAGATGAGTATGGTGATGTAAAAGGAGTAGTGACATTGGATGATATTCTTGAAGAAATTGTAGGCGAATATAGGGATGAAGATAAATGCAGAGGAATTATTAAAGTTAAGAGTAATGTATATCTTATAGAAGGGGCTGTTCAAATTAGAGAACTTAATAAAATTCTAGGATGGAAAATATCTGAAAATATAGCAAAAACAGTAAATGGCTATATACTAGAATGCCTAGAGAATATCCCGTCCAAAGGTATTGTATTTGAAAAAGATGGCTTCATATATGAAATGGTTGAGGTAAGTAATAATTTTGTAAATAATGTAAAGGTGACAAAAAAATAGTACTATATAATTATGAATAAGAAATTAAAAAGTAATTTATCTACATTTGAGAAAGATCTTAAATCAATGCAATTAATCTTAGAAGAAATTGAGTCAAAAGATCTTAATCTGGAAGAGATTATTGAAAAATATAAAGTAGGTGTCGAATTATCCAAGAAATGTCAAAAAGCATTAGAGGAAGCTGAACAAAAAATTAAACAAGTCATGGATGATATAGAAAAGTAGTAATGAGCGAAAATTACAAAATATTGAATATAATTAAGGGCCCAGCTGATTTAAAAGGTCTTGCTAAAAATGAAATATCATCCCTATCGGAAGAACTCAGAGAATTTATTATTGAGTCAGTTTCTCAAACTGGTGGACATCTAGCTGCCGGACTTGGAGCAGTTGATATCACCATAGCTCTTCACTATGTATATGATACTCCAAGAGATATTTTAGTATGGGATATCGGTCACCAATGTTATCCGCATAAAATATTAACTGGCAGAAAAGGTTTAATGTCTTCTCTTCGAAAAAAAGATGGCATATCGGGATTCTTAAAAAGAGATGAAAGTGAATATGACTCTTTTGGTGCCGGTCATTCGAGCACATCCATTAGTGCAGCAGTAGGATATGAAATTGCCTCAAGACTAAATAAAAAAAATAATAAAATTGTAGCAATAATTGGAGACGGAGGTTTAACTGCAGGCATGGCGTTTGAGGCCCTTGGTCATGCTGGTGGAATTAAATCCAATATATTAGTGATACTAAATGACAATGAAATGTCTATTTCTCCAAATGTTGGAGCAATTCATAAATATCTCACTAAAATCTTAACTGGAAAAACATTTTCATCCTTTAAGGAAAATGGTAAAAAAGTTTTGGGAAAAGTTAAAGCAATAGAAGAGATAGCAAAAAAAGTAGAAAATCAGGCAAAAGGTCTCATAACACCAGGTTTATTATTTGAGGAACTGGGTTTTAAATATTATGGGCCTACAGATGGCCATGATGTTAATGGGTTAATTGATATATTGGAAAATCTAAAAGATCAGACTGGTCCTAGGATTCTTCATATAATTACCAAAAAAGGGAAAGGATATAAATTAGCTGAACAGAATCCAGTTTCATACCATGGAGTAACCCCTTTTGATATTAAAACTGGCAAACCAAAAACTAAAAAAATCAATAACAAGCTAACATATACCCAAATTTTCAGCAGATGGATAGATCAAGCTGCAAATATAGATGATAGGCTTGTGGTAATTACACCCGCAATGAGAGAAGGTTCTGGCCTTGTTGATTTTGAGAAAAAATATCCAGAAAGATACTTTGATGTGGGGATCGCAGAACAACATGCGGTGACATTAGCGGGTGGAATGTCTTGCGGGGGCTTGAAGCCTATTATAGCAATATACTCAACTTTTCTTCAAAGAGCTTATGATCAATTAATTCATGATATTGTTGTGCAAGATCTTGATATTCTACTGGCAATTGACAGAGCCGGTATAGTTGGAGCTGATGGAGAAACTCATCAAGGTATATATGATATTTCCTTCTTAAGAATTCTTCCTAAAATAGTTCTCATGACTCCATCAGATGAATTAGAAATGTGGAAAATGTTATCAACTGGTCAAAAACATAAAGGTTTAGCTGCAGTTAGGTATCCGAGAGGATATAGCCAAGGTGAAGATATTAGTCTAGATGATACAACCATAGAGATAGGAAAGAGCAGAATAATTGAGAAAGGAAGCAAAATAGCATATCTTGTATTTGGAACGCTGTTACATGATGTCAAAAAAGTAGCTCAGAAAAATGGTGCAACTGTAGTTGATATGAGGTTTGTTAAACCTCTTGATGAGAATATGATTATAGATATCTGCAATACACATGATTATGTATTTACAGTAGAAGACAATGTTATACTAGGTGGCGCCGGAACTGCTGTTAACGAAGTTATGAGCAAATATTCGTTAAAAAATAATCTGATAAATATAGGTGTTCCAGATAAAATAATACCTCATGGAAGCCAAGATGAAATATTATCAGAATTAGGTCTTAATGAGCTCGGTATAGAAAAAATTACTAATGACCATATTCATAATATGGTAGAAATAAGCAGTAAAATATAAAAACTGGAGAAATGGCTATTTATACTCTAACCACATTTGTTGAATTTTCATCTGCACATGTACTAAATGGACATGAAGGCGCGTGTAAAAGAATGCATGGTCATAATTGGAAAGTTGAAGTTGAAGTTTGTGGAAATAAACTAGATAATATCGGGATGGTAATAGATTTCAAAGAAATTAGAAACATGACAAAAAGTGTCGTTGATCAGCTAGATCATCGCTTTCTAAATGATTTGAAACCATTCAAAGAGATAAATCCAACGGCTGAAAATATTGCTCAGTATATTCATACGGAATTATCTGTAATAATGAATGATAAGCAAATAGAAGTTAAATCAATTAAGCTATGGGAAACAGAAAAATCAGCGGTAACTTTCACAGGATAAATAATGGCTACTAATAAAAAATCTATCAAAGAATTAAATAAATCAAACTTACCTGATACTCAAGGTTTGGAAGATACGAGAAATTTACCAATTAATAAAGTTGGCATAAAAGATATCCTTCATCCAATGATTATTAAACAGAGATCAGGAAAAGAACAAACAACAGTCGCAAATTTCAATATGTATGTGAACTTGCCTCATAATTTAAAAGGCACTCATATGTCTAGATTTGTGCATATACTAAACAATCACGAAGATCACATAACTGTAGATACATTTAAAACAATGATAACAGAAATGCTCGTTCTCTTGGAAGCAGAATCTGGCCATGTTGAAATGAGATTTCCTTACTTTATAAATAAGACTGCTCCAGCTTCTAAAGTTAAAAGTTTACTAGACTATACGGTTACTTTTATTGGTGAAATTGAAAAAGGAATCTCTAATCTTAAGGTAAAAGTACTGGTCCCTGTAACTAGCTTATGTCCGTGCTCAAAAAAAATATCAGCATATGGAGCTCATAATCAGCGATCGCATGTAACGGTAACTGTCAATATAAAGGATTTTATCTGGATTGAAGAAATAATAGATATAGTTGAAAAAGAAGCTTCTTCTGAATTATATGCATTATTAAAAAGACCTGACGAAAAACACGTAACTGAATTAGCTTATGATAACCCTAAGTTTGTTGAAGACATGGTCAGGGATATCGCAGTTCATTTTGCTAACGATACTAGAGTTAGTGAATATACTGTTGAGTCTGAAAATTTTGAATCGATCCATAATCATTCCGCATATGCTCAGATTCATCAAATAAAAGACTAATTATCTTAAGTCAGTATAAAGTGCCCGGATTACTTCTTCTGTTGCAGGGTTAGTGATATTAGAAAACATATCGTTTTGAATTTCAATTAATGTTCCTTCTTGGCCAGCAATCAACACTATATTAAATGACTGACTATTCTCCGAAGATTTCCAAAAAGTTAGATAATCTAGCATCGATGGGTCATTAGCTTTACCTTCCTGAATAGACACTCTGATCAAACCATCCTCTTCTTTGGTAGATAAAATATTAATTCCATAAGTGTCTAGAGATTTTAAGACAGCTGGCCAAACTCTTGCATAAATATCATTAATATATAGTGTATAAAATCCATTTTCATCTATACTCATGCTGGCTTTACTTCTAATACCCGTTGATTTAACAATAGAATATCCTTTTGATTTAGCTTCCTCACCTCCAAGATAGATGTATAATCTTGATATCATTTCACTTTCAAACTCTGGATCTCTGACCCTGTTTTGCCACCTAAATTCTGTGTCTCCATCAGACATATATTCTTTACCATAATGTGTAATTAAAATATCCAATGAATCATCTTTTAGTAAAACTCTAGTACTATAACTATCTCGTGTTTCAGGAGCTACAAGAAGCGGCACATACCTGCCAACAATTCTTTGCACGGTACCCAGTTGAGCCTCGCTTAAATTCTCTAAGAAACCGGTTTTCATTATCCCCAAAGCATAATCTTTCTTGACTAAACGAAAACCTTCGGCCAACCAAAAATCAGAAAGCTTCTTCCAAACATATTCTTTATTACTGGTGTTTAGGCTAATAAAGGAATCTCTGCCAGACCTTAGTATGCTAATTCCATCTAACTTAGTATCTACGGTAAAAACCTCCATCCCCTCATCACCAGCATATCCTGGTATCTCCAAAGTATCTTGAGAGTTTGGATTAATTAAATCTGGTGGAACTATTAAATCAAATTGAGTGTCATCATAAGTCTTACTTGTTTTATATACTACCAAATCTTTTCTTTCTGCAGATGTTAGATTATCTAAATATTCAGTTATTGGAGAACATCCGCTAAAGATAAGCAAAGGGAGTATTATTATAGGTAGTAATTTTGATTTCATTATTTAACTTTAGGTATTATACCAGCATTATACAGAGATTCTTCTAGAATATTTTCATATTTACTATCCAACCATGTTAATGGCAGCCTTATGCCTTTTTTAATTAAACCCATTCTATGAAGAGCCCATTTAACAGGTATAGGATTAGACTCAGTAAAAAGATTGTCATGTAATATGTCTAACTTAGAATTAATCTTGTTTGCTTCCTCACCATTACCGTCTATGGCAAATTTACACATCTTATGCATATCTAAAGGTGCTATATTTGCAGTTACAGAAATATTGCCCTTGAAACCTAGAAGAAGATCTCGGACAGATGTTTTATCATCTCCAGTAAATATAGATATATTATCAGCACATTTTTCAAGGAGCTCTTGTGATCTTTCTAGATTTCCAGAAGCCTCTTTTATAGCAATAATATTTGGATGACTAGATAACTTATAGACTGTATCTGGAATCATATCGACAGATGTTCTACCAGGTACATTATATAAAATTTGTGGAATATCAACCTTGTCAGCAATCATTTTATAGTGCTCGTACAAGCCATTCTGCGTAGGTTTATTATAGTATGGGGTTACTAGCAAGCATCCATCAGCCCCAAGCTCTTTTGACCTTTGAGTGAGCTCTATGGCTTCGCTAGTAGAATTAGCGCCAGAACCCGCAATTACCGGTATTCTTTTGTTCACAACTGATAACGTTGCTTTAATAACTTCAGAGTGTTCTTTAAAATTTAAAGTAGCAGATTCACCTGTGGTACCAACAGAAACTATAACGTCTGTCTTATTTTCAATATGAAACTCAATAAGTCTCTCTAAAGACTCATTATCTAGAGAACCATCTCCATTCATTGGCGTGGCAATAGCCACCATACTTCCTTTAAACATACATGCTCCTAGTCCAGTTTAAGGCTTATACTCAGTTTTTGGCCAAATATTTAACAATGTATTCACTAATACCGCCAAAGGTATTGCAAAAAAGACACCCCAAATTCCCCATATTGTACCAAAAAATAAAATTGAAATCAGAATTGCTAGAGGGTGGAGATTTACTGCGTCAGAGAATAAAACAGGTACCACCACATTGCCGTCTAGAATTTGTATAATGATATGAGCAAGTATGATGTACCAGAACTCCGAAGATGTTCCCCACTGAAAATATCCCACAAATACTATCGGTATAGTGACAGCAATAGCCCCAACATATGGAATAATCACTGATATTCCACAGAGAAAACCTAATACTAAAGAGTAGTTGAGTCCTAGAATAGTAAAGAATAGAGTTGATGCTATCCACACAATAATAATCTCTATAAACTTGCACCGAATATAATTTCCTATTTTTAAATCTAACTCTGCATAAGCTTTTTTTGATAAATCTAATTTTTCTGGAAAAAATTTTTTAAACCATCCATTGATTTCTTTTTTATCAAAAAGTAAGAAAAAAATTAATATAGGGACAATTAACATATAAATCATTGTTTCTATAATGCTTCCTGCAGATGATAAAGAATAAGACACAATCGAACCATACATATTATATATCTCAGTATTTAATACTGAAAAAATATTTGTTAATTGGCCTTCAGTAACCAGAGCTTTATCTGATGACGTGAAATTAAGTAATAAAAATTTTCCTTTTTCTAATATCGAAGGTAAAGATTTTACAAATAAAGTAAACTGATCAATCATAAGTGGTAATATTAGAAATAATGTGACCATTGAGACGGCAATAAAAGAAAAATATACAAGTAACACGACAGCATTTCTTTTAAGTGGATAATTTTTAGTGAACCGATTTACCACTCCCTCTAGCATATAGGCAAGTATAATGGCTACTAAAATAGGTGTGACCGTAGCTAATAATATATAAGTAATTAGAGAAATAGATAATATTATTAGAGCTAACGCTACCTGATTTGGGTCAGTTAAATGGCTCTCATACCATTCTTTAAAAAATTTGAACATACTTTATTAGCTTTAAACTCGTTTAAATTGCTTTATATATAATAACCATATTCATGGTAAACTAAAACATCAATTTATAATATATCAATACTATTAAAAGATGAAAGTATCAAATTTCCCAATTTTTACCCAAAAAGATGTTCCGTCTGAAGCAGAGATAACAAGCCATCAATTAATGATCAAATCAGGAATGATTAGAAAATTATCATCAGGACAATACTCTTGGCTGCCTATGGGCTTAAGAGTTATCCAAAAAATAGAAAAAATTATAAGGGAAGAATTAAATAATATTGGATGTGCGGAAATATTAATGCCATCTGTGCAACCTGCAGAATTATGGAAAGAGTCTGGTAGATGGGATGAGTATGGTCCAGAATTATTAAGGTTTAAGGATAGGCATGAGAGAGAATTTTGTTTAGGACCAACATTTGAAGAAGTAATAACAGATCTAATAAGAAAAGATGTTTCTAGTTATAAACAATTACCAATGAATCTATTCCAAATATCTTCAAAATTTAGAGATGAAATTAGACCAAGATTCGGGGTAATGAGAGCTAGAGAATTTATAATGAAAGATGCTTATTCATTCCATGAGACACAAGACTGTCTAGATGATACATATGAAATTTATAAATCAGCTTATAAAAAAATTTTTAAAAGGTTAATGCTTGACTATACAATAGTGGATGCTGATAGTGGGAATATTGGAGGCAATGAATCTAATGAATTTCATGTGATAGCTGAAATTGGAGAAGATGATCTCTTGCTAGACGATGAACTAAATGGAATGAATTTAGAAATTGCAAAAATTAAATATTCAGAAGATAACTTAGAGTCAATAATAAAAAAAACTGGTTTAATACATAAAAAAGGCATAGAGGTTGGGCATATATTTAAATTAGGACAAAAATATTCAGAAAAAATGAAGGCTAAGGTAACTACTAAAGATTCAAAATCAATAAATATGTTTATGGGTTGTTATGGAATTGGTATTACAAGAATAGTTGCAGCTGCAATTGAGCAAAGTCATGACTCAAATGGAATTATATGGCCTAAATCAATCAGTCCTTTTGAAGCTGTTATTGTGGAAATAGATGGTCATAAAAACAAAGAGGTTAGATCACACTCAAATGAAATATATAATTTATTGAAAAATTCTAAAAAAAATATAATCTATGATGACAGAGAGGCAAGCTTTGGTAATAAAATGAAAGATTGGGAATTAATTGGAATACCTCATATAATTATCATCGGGAATAATGAAGCTAAAAATAAAACAATTACTTATAGGTCAAGAACTGAAAATACTAAGTCTGAAGTCAAATCTGAAGAAATAGTGGGTAAGATAAATTGACAATACCCTTAATTATCTAAAAATCTATAAGAATCTTTCTGTTTATTATGTTGCTCAATTGCCATCTTTGCTTGATTTAGTGCTTCCTTCGCTAATCTAACTGATTTCTCATAGTTCTTTTTTGAATGCTCTTTAGATGCTTTTTTGATTATCTTACTTGTATCTCTCCAGGCATTATTGAGTTTCAATACTTTCTTATATGTTTTTTTAGCTTCTGCAATATATTGGTTTGATAATTGTTCGGTAGCATCTGACGCTATAATTGGGCTAATAAAAGTTATCAACACCAACAAAACTAAAAATCTATTCATAATATTCTTCTTAAAAAGTTTTATTTTATCACTCATATAGAATATCCTAATCTATAATGAATGTTCTTATTATATATTATTCTACAAATGGCTCAACGAAAAAAATGGCTAGATTAATAGCTAGAGGCGTAGAGATGATAGAAGGCGTTTCATCTATAATTCGAACAGTTATAAATATATCTAATGATAATACTACCAATGCTGATGCTATCGTAGATAAATCAGATTTAGAGAAATGCGATGGAATAATAATTGGAAGTCCAACTCATTTTGGAAACATGTCGGGCTCCATGAAAGCTTTCATTGATACAACAACTGCGGAATGGTTCAATGGATGTTTGACTGGCAAACCAGGAGGGGTATTTACTTCAACATCAAGTATGCATGGCGGGCAAGAATCAACTTTGCTCAGTATGATGCTACCCTTGCTTCATCATGGTGTAATTATTACAGGTGTACCATATAGTGAAAAAAAACTTAGTACTACTCAGAGAGGGGGGACTCCTTATGGACCAAGTCATGTTTCATTTGAATCAGATGTAGAAATAACCGATGATGAAAAAGAAATATGTATAAACTTTGGAAAAAGAATAGCTACTCTAGCAAAAAAATTAAATCAATAAAACTATTTATATTCTATAATTTTTTTAATAAAAGGTATGGTAATTTTTTTCTTTAATGACAGCGAAGTCTCGTCAATAAATTTAATGCAATTACATAAAAAATATAAGTCTCTTTTATAGTGAGTCATTATATAGTCACATACTTTAGGCGTGAGGTTCCAACCTCTTTCATGTGCATTTTTCTGCAAGACCTTTATTTTGTCACTATCATTAAGTTCAGGTATTTCAATTATTTGATCCCACCTAAGTCTCGAGGCTAAATCAGGAATTGTGAAACTAATATCATTTAATTTTTCAGTAGATGTAACAATCATACTTTTCTTCATTAAGATAAATTCATTAATTAAAGCAAAGATATTTTCTTCATGATTATTATTGGCAATTAAAAAATCAATATCATCAATAATAAGAAAATCATATTTTAATATATCTTGAAAATCTATTGATAATATATTTTTTCTATTTAATATGAATATATTTATATTGGTTAAATTATTTACTGCTAAACAGAGATGTGTTTTTCCACTAGAATGATTTCCTCTGATAAATACAATATTCGTTCTGTTGCTTATAGTTAAATCCTTTAAGAGGTCAATAGCAATATTATTCTTGCCAAGAACAAAATTATCAAAGCTCTTCTCAGCAATAAAACTGAAATTAATAGGTATTTGATCTTTATTGAGTTTAGTTTCTTTCATAAAAGTATATAATTAATAGACTAATATATAATTAAATTCAAATCATTTAAACATGAAAAAAAAAATTAATAAGCTAACTTATGAAGAATCAGGTGTCAGCATCAGAAATGCTGATAAACTTATAGGTAATATCTCAAAAAAGACTAAAAAAACCAATCCTAATGTATTAGCTGGCATAGGTGGGTTTTCAAGTTTATATGCCTTAGATGTAAAAAAGTATAAAAATCCAGTAATTGTATGTGGCACTGACGGAGTTGGGACAAAATTAAAGTTAGCATCGAAGCTCAATGAGCATAGATACATAGGGCAAGATTTACTAGCCATGTGTGTAAATGACGTAATAACATCTGGGGCAACTCCTTTATTTTTTCTAGATTATTTAGCAACAAGCAAAGTTGATATAAAATTACATACACAGGTTTTAAGAGGAATTAAGAGAGCTTGTGAATCTATTAATATACCATTAATTGGTGGTGAAACTGCAGAGATGCCTGGCATGTATAGCCAGAATGATTATGATTTAGCAGGGTTTTGCGTTGGTGTTGTAGATAAAAAAAATATTATTAATAAAAACAAAATTAAAAAAGGTAATATTTTAATAGGGTTTGAATCAAGTGGTTTTCACTCAAATGGGTTTTCTCTAATAAATAAATTGATAGAGAATGAATCATTATCTTTGAGGCAAAAATTTAAAAGTACTAATTTAGGAAAGGCTCTAATAAAGCCTACGAAGCTTTATGTTGATATTTTTGAGTTACTCAGAAATAAAATTAATATTAATGGTGCCGCACATATAACTGGAGGTGGCTTAACAGAGAATATTCCTAGAGTAATTCCAGAAAAATATACAACTTATATGGATAAAAGTATGTTAAAAATTCCAGACTTATTTAAATTAATACAAGAAAAGGCTATGCTAGATAAAAAGGAAATGCTGAAAACTTTTAATTGTGGTATTGGAATGGTATTAATAATTAATAAAGGTGATATTAATACTTTTGCAAAGATATTTAGTAAAACTAAATATAAGCCGAAAATTATAGGTTATATTGGCAACCGTAATAATAATAAAAATATAGTTTATGAGTAGACCTAAAGTAATAATATTTATATCAGGGAATGGTAGTAACCTCCAAAATATAATTAACAATATTGATAGTGATTTTCTTAAAATGGATATAATTGCGGTTGTATCAAATAATTCTGATGCAAAAGGTCTTGCAAGAGCTCAACAAGCAGACATAGAAACTATAGTAATTGATACATCTAATAAATATATTGATCAATTATTAACCCTAGCAAATACTTATGATATAGATCTTATTTTACTTTCTGGATTTATGAAAATATTACCAAAAGATTTTACAGATAAATTTTATGGTAAAATTATTAACTTACATCCATCATTACTCCCAAAATTTAAAGGCTTAGACACATACAAAAAAGCGTTGATTGCAAAAGAAAAGTATCATGGCGCATCAGTTCATTTTGTAACATCAAAATTAGATGATGGTCCAATTATAATACAAGGAAAAACTGAAATACTAAAAAATGATAATGAAGATACATTGAAGGATAGAGTACATAAAATTGAATATAATATTTTTCCTTTAGCAATAAAATGGTTTATAGAAAATCATATAAAACAAGTTAAAGATAAATGTTTTTTTGATAACGAGGAATTAGAATGCCCTATAGAACATTTATCAGACTAGTTAACTATAAATATCTAGTATGCATTATTTTTCTATGTATTAGCAATGCTTATGCAGAAGAATCGATAATTTCAAAATATAAATATAATCTCTATAAGGGTAATATCTATTTTGGCGTCAGCGAACAAACACTCCTTAAAAATGGATTTACTTATAAATTTAATATTAAGAGTAACTCTGCTGGAATATTTAAGCTTAAAAAAGATTCTAGGTTAGAAACAACAAGTTTTAAAAAAGATAATGGAGTGATAAAACCTATATTATATAAATTTGTAAAAGAAAAAAAAGATAGTTTTCAATTAATAGAGACTACTTTTGATCTAGATAATAATTATGCATATACAGTGGAAAATAATAATAAACAAGAACATATTAATATACCTTACTCTCTAGACAGACTATCCGTACAAATTGATTTTCAAGAAAAAATGAAAGAAGGAATTTTTGAATATAAATATAATATTATTGATAAAGGTAGACTGAGAAAATATTCTTTTACTCTACACTCAGATGATGTCATTGAGACAGTTTTTGGAGATACCAATACTATAGTTATTAAAAAATTAATAGAAAATAATAAACGTAGCACTTTGACCTGGTATGCTGTTGATCATAATTTTATTCCGGTCAAAATCGAACAATACAGAGAAGAGTCTCTGGTATTTACCGTGATATTAGAAAAAGTTTTTAAATAAACTATTTTTGCTTATTTCTCAATCTAAGCGAATTAACTTTAATAAATCCCTCTGCATCTCTTTGGTCATAGTCTCCAGAATCTGTTTCAAAAGTTGATAAATCTTCACTATATAGCGAATAAGGAGATTTTCTTCCAAGAACCATGACATTGCCTTTTAAAATTTTAATTTTGACTGTACCAGTAACTCTTTTTTGCGAATCATTAATTAATTTTTGTAAACTCTCTCTTTCGGGACTAAACCAATAACCATTATATATAAGCCTCGTATACCTGTTAGCAAGATCTTCTTTTAAATGTAAAAGTTCACGGTCCATCGTGATAGACTCCATAGCTTTATGCGCTTTATGATAAATTGTTCCACCAGGCGTTTCATAACAACCTCTAGATTTAATACCTACATAGCGATTTTCTACAATATCTATTCTTCCAATGCCATGCTTACCAGCTAATTGGTTTAGCTTACCTAATACTTTACATGGTGATAATATTTTCTTATTGATTTTAACGATATCTCCATTTTTGAACTCTAGCTCTAAAATATCTGCCTTATTAGCTGATTTTTCAATAGACTTAGTTCTTAACCACATTGATTCTTCTGGACTTTTCCAAGGATCTTCTAAAATGCCGCCCTCATACGAAGTATGTAATATATTCGCATCCATAGAGTAAGGACTCTTTTTACCTAAATCAAAATCAATGGCTATTTTATTTAATCTTGCATATCTCACTAAATCTTTTCTTGAGTTAAATGCCCACTCTCTCCAAGGAGCTATAATTTTAATTTTTGGGTTTAGAGCATATGCTGACAATTCAAATCTAACTTGGTCATTTCCTTTTCCAGTTGCTCCATGACATATGGCATCGGCTCCTTCTTTTTTAGCTATCTCTATCAGCCTTTTGCTAATCAAAGGTCTTGCAATCGATGTTCCTAAAAAGTATTCACCCTCATATATAGCATTTGACCTAAACATTGGATATACGTAATCCCTAACAAATGTTTCTTGTAAATCCTCTATATATATCTTTTTAATTCCAAGTTTTTTAGCTTTAACTTTGGCATCTTTAGTTTCCGAGCCTTGGCCTATATCTGCAGTGAATGTGATAACTTCGCATTCATACTTTTCCATTAACCATTTCGCGATTACTGATGTATCTAATCCGCCAGAATATGCTAAAACAACTTTCTTAAACTTCATCAATGCTACTTTCTTCTCCGACGGTAGGCTTAACCCATCTGAAACCATTATTGGTTGATTCTTTTTTCCAAAAAGGAGCTTCGGCTTTCAATGCTTCCATAATATCTCGTGTAGCATTAAATGCATTATCTCTATGTTCCGACCAAGAGGCGACTAAAACTATTGGGTCCATAGGTTCCAATAAACCAACTCTATGAATAATAAGACCATCAATAATCTTATATTTTTTAATTGCAGCATTTACTGTATCTTCTAGATATTTTTCTGTCATTCCTGGATAGTGCTCTAATTCCATATTTTGAACTTCTTCGTCATCATTAAAATCTCTGACAGTACCTATAAAAACAGATGTTGCTCCAATTTTAGGATTATTTTGTAAAACATTTTTTTTGTAATCAACCAATGACTGCCATGGATCAAATTTTTCATTCATAATTTCAATTTTCATAATTAACCACCTGTAACTGGAGGGAAAAAAGCAATTTCATCTCCATCTTTTAATTTAAAGTTTTTATCAACATACTCATGGTTTACAGCTATTAATATTCTGACCGGAGTCTTTTTATCAACTGTTAAGCTTTCCCATAATTCATTGGCTGAGAGGCTAGCCTCAATTTTAAGATTCTCAGAACCTTTACCCATTATATCTCTAACGCTAGCAAAATATTTAACATAAATTTTCATGATTTGCCTATGTATCATAGTTACAAAAGTGATTATTATCAACAAAATTAATAATTTGCTTCAAAAAAGTCAAAAATCACTAAAATAGTATGCTTAAGTCTTAGATTTTCTTGCTTGATTACCTAAAATTACACCCAATATTATAGAAGCATAACAAATAATAGCTAAAAGCCATTCTCCACTGTTTATACCAGGATAAAGCGGAACCAAAGGAAAAAACATAAGAGTTACAACAAATCCAGTAGTTAGCTCTATAAATCCATAATCTGGAAACACTTGCACAAGCAAATCAAAGGCAGCCATGTAGCCAGCAATAGCTGATACTAGATAGCAAAGATAACTCATAATTGCATACATATACTGATATTAACTTTCTAATATTAATATTACAACTTAGCAGACTGTAAATATAATTATTATCCACCAATATAAGACATTTCTACTTTATTCTTTTTATTTTTACCAGGCTTGCTAATAAATCTTAATTGAGAATACTGGTCATCTCTATTAGACCAGACTTTGGTGAAATAATTATTAAAAGATAAGTTATTTTCTTTATTTCTAAAGTAACTAGAAAAGTCATAGGGTTTTTCGGAAAATAAGCATGTATAAAAATTACCATTTGCCGATAACCTTCCTCGATTACATTCAGAGCAAAAAGGTTTTGATATAGATGATATAAAAGCAACATTCAATGTATAATTATCTATGGCCCATTTTTCAGATGTAGAGTCTATTAAATCAGGTATTTTTTTTAAACTAAAATATTTCTCAATCAGGCCTTTAGTTTCTTTTGAGGTAAATACATTATCTAATGACCAGTTATTAGACTCCCCTACATCCATATACTCAATGAATCTTAATTCAATATTCTTGTCTAAAAATTTTTCTAACATAGGAATAATTTCTTTATCATTTATTCCTTTAATAACAACCATATTTACTTTAACACTATCAAATATAGTAATAACATTGTCTATAGCCTCTGATACTAAAACATGATTACTATTAACGGGATTCATTATATTTCTTACTTTTTTTGAAGAAGCATCTAAGCTTATAGTCACTGAATCTAAACCAGATTTTTTCAAAGATATTAGTTTTTCTTTAGTTAACAAAGATCCGTTCGTGGTGATCATGACTTCATCAATAAGTGCATCTTTTTTTAAACCTTCAACCAAATATTCTATATTTTTTCTTAACAATGGTTCTCCGCCAGTGAGTCTAATTTTCTTTAAACCAAATGGTTTTAAAGTTTTAGCAACCTCTATTATTTCTTCATATGTTAATAATTCATTTTTCTTTAAAAACTGATGTTTGCTTCCAAATATTTCTTTAGGCATACAGTATATACATCTAAAATTACATTTGTCAGTAACTGAAATTCTTAAGTACTCAAATTGTCTTTCTAGTTTATCTTTAATCATTTTCATTACAAATTTTACACTTATTATCTTTAGTTATTTTAACAGTTCTAAAACTCATATGCTTCAAATCTACTAATAGTAATTTACTTTCTAATGATTCACCAAAGCCTACCAAAATTTTTATAGCCTCTGTTGCCTGAAAAGAGCCTATTATTCCAGTTAATGTGGATAAAACTCCAAGGTCTATACATGAACTCATTTCATCCTCCATATCATCATAAAGACAGTTATAGCAAGGCATGTCATATAAATCATTTCGAAAAACTGCAACCTGCCCTTGCATCTTGATGGCGGCACCCATAACTAAGGGTTTTTTCAAAAACAAGGATATTTTATTAATCAATGATCTTGATTTAAAGTTATCAGTAGCATCAATAATTATATCCACATCATTTATTAGATTAACTGAATTGTTTGTAAATCGTACACTGTGGGCTGTAATATTTATACTAGGATTCAATATCTTTAGTCTTTTATATGCTGCAGCAGCTTTATATAGACCAAGGTCTTCTGAGGTATATAAAATTTGTCTCTGAAGATTTGTTTCCTCTACCACGTCATGATCTATCAATGTAATTTTACCAATTCCTGATGTTGATAAATACTGAGCAACTGGGCAACCAAGACCTCCAAGACCTATTATCGCTACATGCTTTTGTTTTAATATTTCAAGTCCATCAGTTTCAATTTCTTCCAAAAGAATA
>Ga0209425_10000371_pt1 | contig 55286 bp, 58 predicted proteins | sample COG_05_FD_184749 | JGI IMG/M metagenome (GOLD analysis project Ga0209425, IMG submission 184749) | Pelagic Microbial community sample from North Sea - COGITO 998_met_05 (SPAdes) (version 2) | ecosystem: Environmental > Aquatic > Marine > Neritic zone/Coastal water | place: Helgoland, sampling...
TTTTAATTTTTATTTTGTGCATCAAATTATACCTTGATAATACTAATTATCACTTTTTTTAAAGATTTAATATTTTTATGAAAAAATTAATAACTAACCCTAGTAAAATAATTTTAAATAAAAATGATGAAAATGTATTTTTACAAAAATGTTTTCTTAATTATATTGATAAGCGTATTCTAGATAAAATAAACTATTCTATTTTTTCAAAAACTGAGTTTGAATTAAATTCTGAAATTAAAACTTTTAATGAAGATGAGGTAATTTACAGTGAAATTTTAAAAGATTTATTTCCAGTTTTAAATGTCTTAAATAAAGTTAATTGGAATTATAAGACTTGGAATTTTTTTTTAGGATTTTGGTTGAGAAATTTTGTTTCAATTGTAAGAAATAGAATTAACTTAGTAAAACCATTATTAAATTCAGATATAAATTTTGAAGAACAAATTAAAATTGGCAAAAATGCTTCTTTATTAAGTAATGATCTGAGAGACTTTACCTGGAAAGCAGGCACAGTTGAGTGGAATGAAAAATTATTTTCAAGAATACTTTATATTTTACAGACTAAAAACTTTGATAATGATGCTAGCTTTTTAAATTCAAAAATTAATATTTTAGAAACAAAAGAGACAATTTTTAATAAAACTTTTTATAATTTAAAAATAAGTTTAATAAAATTCTTCGAAAGATTAGTTTGTTCTAAAAATAAATATTTATTTTATAATACTTATATTCAAAATAAATTTATGCTATTTAGAATTATATCAAAGCTAGGAGATATTCCTTTTATATATTCATTTCTTTTTTTTAATAATAAAATAGTTAAAGAAAAAATAAATATTAATTTAAGAAAAAAAATAAAAACAAACCTTGAGTCCAATGATTTAAACTTAAAGATTTTAAAATCTCTTTTAGTTGAATTATTACCAATAATTTATCTTGAGGGCTTTGAACAACAAAGAAAACTCTCAATAAACTCACATCTACCAAAAAAAATAAAGAAAATTTTTATTTCTCAAGCCTACCCTGACAATAGCTTTAAATTTTGGTTAGCTGATCAAATCAATAATGGTGCAAAAATTGCTCACGGACAACATGGTGCAGGTTATAATATTTATAAATCTTTTTTTGGTTATAATCAGGAATTAAAATATAGTGAGAAATTTTTTACATGGGGGTGGAAAGACAATAATAGAAAAACAATATCTATAGGTAATTATTTAATTAACAAAAATAATAAAAAACCCAAGTCTTTACGAAATGAAAAAAAAATTCTACTCGTATTACCTGCAGTAAATATCTTTAAGCGAGACTCAAATATCTTTTATGCTGATAGTTTGAGTGAAGACATATTAACTTTTCAAAAATTTATTGATCATTTAAATCCAAACTTATTAAATTATACCAGCGTAAGAAATCACCCAGCTATCGCACGTAGAGAATTAGATTTTCTAAAATTTATTAATATTGATAATAAAGTTAAAATTTTAAATACAAACAATAGTTTTGATAAGTCAGTTATAAATCAGGGAATAACAATTTTTAATTATATTTCTACAGAATTTTTTAAACTAATATCTTTAAATTTACCATGTATGTTACTTTTAAATAAAAATATATTTAACCTTTTAGTTACAGACAAAAGTAGAGATGATTTTAATAAACTTTCAAACATTGGAATTTTTCATACAAGCGGAGAAAGTTTGGCAATGAAAGTTAATAAAATTTCTAACAATATTGATAATTGGTGGAGTAATGAAGAATCTATAAAAATAAGAAATGAATTTTGTAATAAATATTCTGATCCAAATTTTAATATGAAGCTTTTTATTAATCATTTAAATAAATTATAAAAATCATGTCAGAAAAAAGAAAAATAAAAAATATCGTAAATAACCTAATAACTATTAAAAATAAAAAAAATATTTTTTTTTACAATACTTTAAAAAAACTCAATCAAATTTCAAATAAAAAATGTGTATTAATTTTTAAAGGAAATCAAATATTTAAAAATGTTATTAAGGTTTATTTCTATTTTTTATATTCGAATATAAAGTTTAAAAAAAATTTTTTTCTATTATTTAATATTAAAAATAATTTATACATTGGACATAATTTATTTCCTGATTGGCCAGGAAAGTATTTAAAAAATAATTTTTTCAATAATTTATTTATATGGATCAAAAAATTTATTTATATTGCTGTCTTTAGAAAAAAATTAGAACTTATTTTTATACAAATTATTTAAAATGACTACATTATTTAAATTAGATACAAAAAAAAAAATTGGGGTACTGTTTGACAACAAAAGCAATACAATAAAAAAATTTTATTTAACGCCAAGAAATAAAGATAAGGAATTAATTAATGAGTTTCTCGGATTTCAGTGGTACATAAAAAAATTATATAAAAAAAAGCTTATTCCAAACAAAATAATATTAAAAAAAAAAACAAATTCTCTGATATTTCCAGTTTTTAAAGGTACTCATTTCAAATTTTGGGACAAACATATTCATAATACAAATTTGATTGAAAGTGTTATTGGTCATTATAAATTATTGTGGCCTCAAAAAAAGATTGTCCCTTATCACGGTGATCTTACTATTGAGAATATAATCTTTAAAAAAAATAATAACGTTGTATTTATCGATTGGGAAAATTATAGAACCAAAGAAGAATGGGGGTTAGATATTTGTTATTTTTTAATTTCTTTAATTGTATTGCCAGTTTTAAATTTGAAAAGGGATATTTTAAAAAAATCAGAATTAAACCTATTTAAAATTTATTGGAAAAAAACATTCAAAAATAAAAATTATAGTTATTTAAAAAATCCTTTGAATTTTTTAAGAAAAAAATGTGCCAATAAAAATCATTTTCTCTTTAAAATTTCGAATAAATTAGAAACACAGATAATAAAATCTATATTGTAAAGTATGAGTAAAAATAAGGTTATAATAATTGGAGGAACAGGTTTTGTTGGTTTTCATCTAGCTAAATTTTTATTAAAAAAAAACTTTGAAGTAGTTAGTCTTTCAAGAAAAGGGCCAAAAAAAATTAGATTTTTAAAAAAAGTTAAATATATAAAAACAGATATAATATACAAAAAAAAACTTTTAAAATGTTTACACAAACACCTAAACTCAAATTTTGTTATTAATTGTGGAGGAGAAGTTGAACATAGAAAAATAAAAAAAACAATTTTAAGTCACCATAAAGGAGCTATAAATATTGCCAATATATTTTTAAATAAAAACTTAAAAAAGTTTATTCAAATTGGAAGTTCTTTGGAATATGGATCATTAAAATCACCTCAGAAAGAATTTTTTAATTGCAAACCTGAGTCAAATTATTCCAAAGCTAAGTATTTAGCTACGAAAAACCTATTTTCTCTTTATAGAAAACATAATTTACCTTTAGTAGTAATAAGACCTTATCAACTTTATGGACCTGCTCAAGACACTAATAGATTCATTCCTTTTATTATCAAAGCTTGCTTGCAAGACAAAAATTTTCCTTGTTCTGACGGAAAACAGTATAGAGACTTCTTATATATCGATGATTTTGTTAATTTTATTTTTAAAATTATTGAAAAAGATAATATAAAAGGTGAGATATTCAATATTGGCTTTGGAAATCCAAAAAAAATAAAAGATGTCATTTTTAAAATAACTAAGATTATAAAAAAAGGAACAGCTGAATTTGGAAAAATTAAATTAAGAGCTGAAGAAAATTTAATCACATATCCAAATATAGTGAAGGCAACTAAATTGACTAAATGGAGGCCTAAAGTGACAATTAAATCGGGATTACAAAAAACAGTAAGATACTATAGAAATTTATATTTATGAAAGTCGTAATTTTAGCGGGTGGGTTAGGTACAAGACTGTCTGAATACACTAAGACTATACCTAAACCAATGATCAAAATAGGCAAATATCCAATATTAATTCATATAATTAATCATTATTTAAGTTACGGGTTTAACGATTTTATTTTAGCAACGGGCTATAAAAATGAAGTTTTTAAAAAGTATTTTAAGAATTATAAAAGGTTAGGAGTTCCATTTGAAACAAAAATAGAAAAAAATAAATGTAATATTACTATTTTAGATACGGGTCAGAATACTTTAACTGGAGGTAGATTAAAAAAAACCAGCAGGTATTTAGAAGATAAAGAAGATTTTATGTTTACTTATGGTGACGGAGTTTCAAATGTTAATTTAAAAAATTTATTAATTTTTCACAAAAAAAATAAAAAATTAATTACAGTAACAGCTGTTAGGCCTCCAGCTAGATTTGGTGAGATAGTGATAAAAAATAAAAAAGTTATATCTTTCCAAGAAAAACCCCAAGTATCATCAAGCTGGATTAACGGAGGGTTCTTTATAGCCAACAAAAGATTTTTAAAATTTATAAGAGGAGATAAAGAAATTTTAGAAAAAAACCCACTTGAAAAAGCCACGAAAATTGGTCAGTTAGTCGCTTATAAGCACAGAGGATTTTGGAAATGTATGGATGTTAAAAGAGATAAAGATGATTTAGAAAGTATTTATAAAAAAACCAAATTTAATTGGTAGACTAATTTTATTAATTAAAATATCTTTGGGCGTGTAGTTCAGCGGTAGAACGCTACGTTGACATCGTAGAGGTCATAAGTTCAATTCTTATCACGCCCACCAATTTAGTGTATATTTCGTGCTATAATTCAGTTTTTTACTATTTACTTTGAAATTTTTAAATATTATAAGACTTTGCCTGGTAATTATTGCGAAGGGGCCACACCCGATCCCATTCCGAACTCGGAAGTAAAGTCCTTCAGCGCCAATGGTACTTTGTCTTAAGACATGGAAGAGTAGGACATTGCCAGGCTAACACTTTATTATTATGAAAATAGCAAGTTCACTTAAATCATTAAGAAAAAGAGATCTTAATTCTAAAATAGTTAAGCGAAGAGGAAAAATTTACGTAATAAATAAAAAAAACCCTAGATTTAAAGCTCGACAAGGTTAACTTCATGAGCGATCAAGATCACAAAAATACCTGGAATGGTTTTACCAAGTTTGTATTATGGGGAACAGCAGCGGTAATTTTACTGCTAGTAATATTAGCTATAACTCTGCTATAGAACTTTAAAGTGTCTGTTGGATCAATAAAAGAAAATATTAGTTTAGAAAAAAGAGTAGCTATTACTCCTGAAACAGCGAAAAATATTATTTCTTTAGGCTTATCTATTAGTTTAGAAAACAACTATGCTAATCATTTAGGTATTAGTGACAAGCAATATGAAAAAATGGGTGTTAAATTTTATAGTAGTTCCTCAGAAGTAATCAACAGTTCCAAATTAATACTCAAAGTGGATTGTCCTTCAGAGGAAGAAATTAAAATATTAAGAGAGAACACCATAATAGTTGGAATTTTTAATCCAACAAAAAATGAAAAAAAACTTAAAGAAATGTTAAAAAAAAATATAAATATTTTCTCATTAGAATTATTGCCCCGTATTTCAAGAGCACAATCAATGGACGTATTATCTTCGCAGTCTAACTTGGCAGGTTATAGAGCGGTGATAGAATCTATTTACGAATTTGAAAAAGCTGTTCCTATGATGATGACTGCGGCTGGAACGGTACCAGCAGCGAAAGTTTTAGTTATTGGAGCTGGCGTTGCAGGTTTACAAGCTATAGCAACAGCTAAACGACTTGGTGCTATAGTATCAGCTACAGATGTGAGAGCCGCATCTAAAGAGCAAGTTGAGAGTTTAGGTGGAAAATTTTTAATGGTTGAACAAGAAGAAAACCTAGAAACATCTGGTGGTTATGCAAAAGAAGCAAGTGCAGAATTTAAAAAAAAACAGGCTGACTTATTAAAAGAAGCAATGATTAAAAATGATATTGTTATTTGTACTGCTTTAATTCCTGGTAGACCTGCTCCTAGAATTTTAAGTGAAGACTTAGTTAAATTAATGAAACCAGGTTCAATCATATACGATCTAGCGGCTGAGCAGGGTGGTAATGCCGCTTATTCAGAAGTGGATAAAATTAATATTATCGATGGAATAAAAGTAATAGGAATTCAGAATCTTATGAATAAATTACCATTAACCGCATCAAGTCTTTATGCAAAAAATTTATTTAGTTTTATTAGAAATCTTTATAGTAAAGAAAAAAAAGATTTTAATATTAATTTAGAAGATGAAATTATAACAAAAACATTAATTAAATAATGAAAAATTATGGAAATTGATCCTTTTATATTTAGGCTAAGTATTTTTATTTTATCTATATTCATAGGTTATTTTGTTGTTTGGAGTGTAACACCATCACTTCATACACCTTTAATGTCAGTAACTAATGCTATTTCTTCAGTTATAATTGTTGGAGCAATTATCGCTTCCTTCAGTTTTTCTGGAGAAGGTGATATTTCATTTTCAAATATTTTAGGCTTTTTAGCAGTTGTTTTGGCCGCCATAAATATTTTTGGAGGATTTTTTGTCACCCAAAGAATGTTGCAAATGTATAAAAAAAAAGAAAAAAAGAAAAATAAATAATGTCCGCAAATTTATCCTCAATTTTATTTCTAATAACTGGAGTTCTATTTATATTAGCTCTACGAGGCCTATCATCTCCTGAAACCTCAAGAATGGGAAATTTCTTTGGAATAGCTGGCATGGTTCTAGCAATTGTTGTTTCAATTTTGTCTGTAGATATTTTATTCACCAACTTACTCTACTTTATAATTGCTCTTTCTATTGGTGGTACCATAGGTGGAATAATTGCATTTAAAATACCTATGACTGCAATGCCCCAACTTGTTGCTGGCTTCCATAGTTTAGTCGGTTTAGCAGCAGTGTTAGTTGCAGTTTCGGCTTATTATAGCCCGGATTCTTTTGGGCTGGGAACTTTTCAAAATATTAAAACAGCTAGCATTATTGAGATGGGCTTAGGAGTATCAATTGGAGCTATAACATTTACAGGTTCAATAATTGCTTTTATGAAACTTCAAGGCCTAATGTCTGGATCTCCAATTACTTTTCCTGGCCAACATTATTTAAATGCAATATTGGGCACATTAATTTTAGGCTTAATTATTTACTTAATTGCAAATCAATCTTCACAAATTTTTTGGATATTAATTATAGCATCGTTACTAATTGGATTTTTAATTATTATTCCAATTGGTGGAGCGGATATGCCAGTAGTAATTTCAATGCTGAATTCATACTCAGGTTGGGCAGCTGCTGGAATTGGTTTTACTTTAGAAAATACTGCGTTAATTATTACGGGAGCCTTAGTCGGATCTTCCGGAGCAATACTTTCGTATATAATGTGTAAAGGAATGAACAGATCATTCTTAAATGTTATTCTTGGAGGTTTTGGAACTGATAGTCATTCTAATGAATCAAATAAAAAAGGAGAACAAAAACCAGTAAAAAGTGGTAACGCAGAGGACGCATCTTTTCTTATGAAAAATGCATCATCAGTTATAATAGTTCCGGGTTATGGTATGGCTGTTGCTCAAGCACAACATGCACTCAGAGAAATGGTAGATAAATTAAAAAAAAACGATGTAAAAGTTAGTTACGCTATTCATCCTGTTGCTGGAAGAATGCCAGGGCATATGAATGTATTGCTCGCAGAAGCAAACGTTCCTTATGATGAGGTATTCGAACTTGATGATATAAATAATGATTTTGCAAATACAGATGTTGCTTTTGTAATTGGAGCTAACGATGTTACAAACCCTGTTGCAAAAACTGATCCAAAAAGTCCTATATTTGGAATGCCAGTATTAGATGTAGAAAAATGCAAATCTGTTTTATTTGTAAAAAGAGGTATGTCACCTGGTTATGCAGGAGTAGATAATGAACTTTTTTATAGAGATAATACCTTAATGTTGTTTGCTGATGCAAAAAAAATGACAGAGGATATAGTTAAAAACTTAGATTAATGAAAACAAAAATATTCTGTGATAGCGCAGACTACAAAACTATAAAACTTTTTAACAATAAATCTATTGTAGACGGGTTTACTACAAATCCGAGCCTAATGAGACTTTCAGGAGCTAAAAATTATAAAGAGTACTCGCTTAAAATCTTAAAAGTTTGTAAAAAAAAACCAATTTCTTTTGAGGTGTTTGCAGACAACCAGAAAGAAATATTGAGTCAAGCTTACAAAATTAATAGATGGGCAAAAAATGTTTATGTTAAAATTCCAGTAGTCAACTCAAAAGGACAATTTATGGGTCCTGTGATTAAAAAATTAAACTTTAAAAAAATAAAATTGAATATTACAGCAGTTTATTCATTTGAGCAGGTAATGAGAATATTAAAATGCCTAGATAGAAAAACAAAAACTATAATTTCAATTTTTGCAGGTAGAATGGCTGATAGAGGCAAAGATCCACTTCCAATATTTAAAAAAAGTATCTCAAAAGCAAGAAAATATAAAAATGTGGAGATACTGTGGGCCAGCACGAGAGAAGCATATAATTTCATTCAAGCAAAACAATTAAACTGCAATATTATTACAATGCCTCCGAAAATAATTAATCAAATATCTTCTTTTGGTAAAAATTCTAAACAGCTAACGCTAGAAACTGTCAAAGGTTTTTTAAAAGATAGTCAAAAATCAAAGTTTAAAATTTAATAAACTTTTCTTATAGTTTTAAGGGAATATTTTATCAAAATATTTATTAGTCTAATAAAACTATTATTGCAGTTAGTTGAAAGTGCATAATCAAGATTAATAATTTTTTTTTGATTTTTTTCAATAAAATTTTTAAAAGTTTGAAAATCACTTTCTGTCCAGTTGTTTATATGTATTTGGGTAGATTGAACACCAAAAGGCAGCATGTAAAAATTATAAAAAAGTTGCGGAATAAATTTAATTTGATCTATCTCGAAAGTTGATAAACCATATCCATCTATAATCTGAAAAATACCACAATTTTTTAAAGCCTTAAAAGTATTTAGATCATAGGTATGATTCGGAGCAAAAAAAGTCTTGATATCGATATTTTTTTCGTTAAAGATTTTTAATCCTTTTTTTATTTTCAATACTTGATCATCAAAAGAATGTCCAAAAAATTCAGATCTTCCACCATATTCAAAATAATCTTTTTTATTTGTATCCGCATCGTAGAGATGAGCATAACCATGCATAGCTATAGACCAGTTATTTAATTGCCATTTTTTTACAATATTCCAAAAATCATTTTTATTTGGGTAATTCATTAATTCTTTATCTTGATTGTTAGGAATGACTCCGAGCACAGGTTTGATATCATATTTATTTAATAACAATTCGCATTTTTCCATCATCTTCCAGTTCATATTTGGAGCTATATCGTCGAAACGAATTAAGATTCCAGTATTTTGCTTTAATTGTTTTAAAATTTTGACGTACATAATATAAAAAAATAATTATAAATTTTATCTATAACTACAATTATAGTATTTATATTTGAATATAAAATTATTTACAACTTCAGTAATTTAAATGACCAAAAAAGAAAAACTAGTAAGTATTATTTTGAATTGCTATAATGGTGAAAAATATTTATCAGCAGCGTTAAATAGCGTTAAAAATCAAACATATAAAAATTGGGAATTAATTTTCTGGGACAATAAATCAAAGGATAGAAGTAAAAAAATCTTTTATTCTTATTCGGATACTAGATTCAAATATTTTCAATCAAAGAAACACTCTAGTTTGTATGCAGCTAGAAACTTAGCCGTTCAGAAAGCAAAAGGTAAATTTTTAGCATTTATTGACTCAGATGATTTATGGGAAAAAAATAAACTTGAGAAACAAATAAAACATTTTCAAGATAAAAGCGTAGGAGTTGTTTATGGAAATTTATGGGTAAAACAAGAGAATCTAAACAAAGTGAAAAAACATATTAATTATAAAATTCCCGAAGGTTATATTCATGAAAATTTAATAAATAATTATTATGTTGGAATTATTAGCTCGGTTATTAGAAGAAAAATTCTAGTAAATACAAAAAAAATATTTAATGATAAATACAATATAATAGGTGACTATGATTTATTTTTGAGACTTGCAAAAATTTGTAAATTTAAAGCAATACAAGAACCTGTTGCAACGTATAGAATACATCAAAAAAATTTATCGAAATTAGATAGAAAACTTGAAGGTTTTGAATTAGAGGATTGGCTTAAAAATAATAAAAAAAATTTAAAAAAAAACCAATACGAAAAAATTAAAATTAAAGTAGAAAAATTGAAATTTATTGGTTTAAAATTTGACGATAGTTTTCTTAATACTCTATTGTTCTTTTTTTCTTCAATAAGATTGATCTCAAGTTTTAAAAATTTAGCAATTTTATTTTTACCAAAATATATTTTAAGAAAATTTATGTGGTTTGTTTAAGATAAGTTAGAGTTTAGTTTTTTTAAGTAAAATAGTTTTTTTAAGAAGCTTTTGACTGTCTTTTTCTTGCATGAGGATCCAGTATAGCTTTTCTGAGCCTGCAAGATGCTGGTGTAATTTCTAAAGCTTCATCACTGTTAAGCATACTAAGCATTTCTGCAATCGCCATTTTTCTAACTGGTGTTAACACAACATTTTCATCAGTTCCTTGCGTTCTCATGTTTGTAAGCTTCTTACCTTTCATTACATTTATTTCTAAATCTCCACTTTTTGATGCCAATCCCACTATCATTCCCTCGTAGACAGGATCGTTATGAGTAACAAACATTTCTCCTCTTGCTTGAAGATTAAATAAAGCGAAGGCTACAGCTTTTCCATTTTCCATCGAAATTAAAGCTCCGTTTCGTCTACCTTCCATATCACCTGTGTATTGTCCATAAGAATGAAATATTCTGTTAATTACACCTGTACCTTTAGTTAAAGTTAAAAATCTACTTGTGTAACCCATTAAACCTCTTGTAGGAGCGTGAAAAATTAAACGTTTTTTATCTTTACCGGTATCTTTAAGGTCTATTAATTTACCTTTTCTTCTATTCATTGAGTCTATGACTTTTGATGAATATTCTTCATCTAAATCCATTGTAATTTCTTCAATAGGTTCTAATTTTTTTTCATTAGCATCTGTTTGAAATAAAACTTTTGGAGGACTTACCGTCATTTCAAATCCTTCACGTCTCATTTGGGTCAATAAAATTTCCAGCATCAGTTCACCTCTGCCACTTATAACAAACGCATCTTTGTTAAGATTTTCTCCAAATGTAATACCTACGTTATTCTCAGCTTCTAACATTAGTCGATCTCTAATTTGAGTGCTTGTTAATTTTTTTCCTTCAGTTCCAGCCAAAGGAGAGCTATTAACGGTAACAGTTATAGACATTGTAGGAGGATCAATAGGAGTTGCACTAATTGGTTCGTTTATCTCTAAGTCACAGATAGTGTCTGCTACATTAGCTTTCTCTAAGCCAGCTATTATAACAATATCTCCAGCTTCACCTATTTCAATGGGAACTTTTTTTGTTCCTTCGTATCTAAAAATTTTAGTTAATCTTCCCTCATCAACTTCCTCACCTTTAAGATTTATAGCTTTAATTTGTTGATTAGCTTTAGCGGTACCTTGATTTATTCTGCCTACCAAGCTTCTTCCCAAAAAACTATCGGCATATAATAGCGTAGATAACATCGCAAAAGGTTTAGTTTTATCTAATTTCGCTGGCTCAACATGCTCAATGATTAAATCTAATAATGGGTGCAAATTTTCCCTTGGACCATCTATTTCTTTTGACGCCCACCCCGAACGACCGCTTGCATAGAGAACTGGAAAGTCTAACTGTTCCTCATTCGCATCCAAACTTACAAATAAATCAAATGTTTCGTCTAAAACTTCACTAGCTCTTTGATCTGTTTTATCTAACTTATTAATTACTACTATCGGTCTTAATCCTTGTTTTAATGCTTTTGATAAAACAAATTTTGTTTGGGGCATTACACCTTCAGCAGAGTCTATCAGCAATAAAGCTCCATCAGCCATATGTAAAACCCTTTCTACTTCTGCTGCAAAATCTCTGTGACCAGGAGTGTCAATTATGTTCACTCTCGAGTCTTTCCAATTAATGGATGTTGGTTTTGCTAAAATTGTTATGCCTCTTTCTTTCTCTAACTCACCAGAGTCCATAAGTCTTTCTTCAACAACTTCGTTGTCTCTAAAAGATCCACTCTGTCTCATTAATGTATCTATCAAAGTAGTTTTGCCGTGATCGACGTGAGCAATTATTGTGATATTTCTAATGTCTTTAGTCATAAAATTTTTGGTTGCGGGGGTAGGATTTGAACCTACGACCTTCAGGTTATGAGCCTGACGAGCTACCAGACTGCTCCACCCCGCGATAAAACTTAAATTTTTTTTAAGTTAATAGCTTGAAGTTTATTATTTTCCTCTTTTATTTCAAACTCAAGTTCCTGTTCTTCTTTTAAGGTTTTTAATTTTGATTCTTCCAAAGCAGAAACATGCAAAAATATATCTTTTTCAGTTTCACTTTCAGTAATAAATCCGTAACCTTTTTTCGAATTAAACCATTTAACCTTGCCTGTCGGCATATAAAACCTTTTAATTTTGAATTAAGCTAAATTCTATTTTTAAGCTTTTGTAGTTTTTTGACTCTTTTTATATTTTCTTCAGTAAGTCTTTTTTTTCTTTCAGAGGGTTTTTCGTAAGTACTTTTCATCTTAACTACTTTAAAAAAACCTTCTTTTTGAAGTTTTCTTTTTAAAACTCTTAAAGCTTGTTCTACGTTATTATCTTTGACTTCTATTTTAATAAAATACTCCTGTTAAATTTAGATCGCTACGTAGCATCTTAGTTGTAGATTGTCTAGTTTGAAGTAGATTGGTTTTAAGGCTTTTTAAGAATTTTCTTTATTAACTTCAGCTGTTGCTTTCAATTTTTCTTGTTTAATTTTAGCTTTTTTTTCTCTTTCAACTCTTCGTTTTGCTTTCCCTAAAGATTTTTCAAAGACATCTTGAGAGCACAACCCTAGTATTACAGGATCTTTGGCTTTCAAATTTGAAAAATTCCAATAACTTCTCTTTCGAATTAATGAGACAGTGCCTTTTGTGCTACCTACAAGTTTTGAAATTTGTCCATCTGTAAACTCAGAATAGTTTTTTAACAACCATAAAGCTGCATCAGGTCTATCTTGCCTTTTTGAAAGAGGAGTATATTTTGGTTTCTTTCTCTCTCTAACTTGAACTTCTTCTGCTCGTTCAACCAAATTTAATTTTCTACCAGGATCTTTAGAACAAAGATCAATCTCATCCCTTGAGAGTTGACCTGCAAGTATTGGGTTATAAGCTTTGATTCCTTTAGCAACATCTCCATCCGCAATTCCTTTAATTTCTAATTCATGTAAGTTACAAAAATTAGCTATCTGTCTGAATGTAAGAGTTGTGTTTTCTACAAGCCAAACAGCGGTAGCTTTTGGCATAAATGGAGTTTCAGACATAAATTTATTTCTTATTGCGAAGATCTGCAAATTTTTTATTGTATTTACTTACACGTCCTTTATCTAAAATTTTTTGTGCTCCACCTGTCCATGCAGAATGTGACTTAGGATCGATATCGAGTTTTAAAACATCATTTTCTTTTCCCCAAGTTGATCTTGTTTCAAACTCGCTTCCATCAGTCATTACAACTTTAATTTTATGGTAATTAGGATGTATTTCTTTTTTCATGGTGGGTCTTTTATCTTATTAGATTAATTTACTCAATATTTTTTTTAGTTAAAACTGCTCTAAGTTCTTCTTGAATACTTGAGTTTGTAGCAAGCACATTCCTCTTTATTGAATTTAATGTTCCAGGTTCTATAAATTCAATATATCCTCCAGCCTCTTTTAAAATTACCATTCCAGCTGCAATATCCCAATAATTTAATTCCCATTCCCAATAACCATCAAATCTTCCAGCAGCAACATAACTCATTCCGAGAGCAGCACTTCCAAATTTTCTAACTGGAGCATCAACAAGGTTAGAAATTTTAATATACTCTTGAAAAATATTATTTTTTTTAAGACTATTAAATTTAGGGCCACCTGTTACTAAAACTGAATTTTTTAACTTATTTTTTTTGGAAACCCTTATTCTTGAATTGTTAAAAAATGCTCCAGAACCTTTTTCAGCGAAAAAAATTTCATTTTTAATTGGATCAAATATTAACCCACAAACAACTTCTCCTTTCTCCTCATATCCAACAGAAATTGCAAAATGAGGGATACCATTTAAAAAATTTAGTGTCCCGTCTATTGGGTCAATAATCCATCTATGATCTTTATTTTTTTTGTTTATCTCACCTACTTCCTCACTTAATATCCCATAATCTGGGTGAGCCTTTAATAACTCTTCTATTATTATTTTTTCAGTTCTTTTATCTGCTGCCGTTACAAAATCACCTGGTCCTTTGGCAGAAACCTGAAGTTTTTCAATTTCACCAAAATCTCTTATCAATGACTTAGATGCTTTCATACAAGCATTGTAAATTACAGTCATGCGGGGAGAATTTAGTCTCATTAATTAACTTTTTTAACGTACTCTAATGATCTTGTATCTAAAATAATTTTATCTCCAGATTCAACAAAGGGGGGAACATTTATTTTTATTCCATTATCTAAGGTAGCGGGTTTATAAGATGAAGCAGCTGTTTGACCTTTTATTGCCGCATCTGTTATGTCCACAATACATTCTACGTTATTAGGTAGATCTAAAGATATTGGTTTTTCATCCATAAATGAAATAGTTACTTCTAAATTTTCTTTTAATAATTTATATTTTTCTTCCGTCAAAGACTTTAAAATAGAAATTTGTTCAAATGTTTTATTATCCATAAAATGACAATTTTCATCATCTAAATATAAAAAATTAAATTTTTTTTCTTCTATTTCAGCTTTCTCCACTGTCTCACTAGACCTAAATCTTTCGTTTAATTTAGTACCTTTTGTAATACTTTTAAGTTCTACCTGATTGAACGCACCACCTTTTCCTGGCTTTACATGTTGAGCTTTTAATACATTCCAATAATCATTTTTATATTCAATGATCATTCCTGGTTTGATTTCCACAGCCGTGATTTTCATTTAAATAAATTTTTTAATTGCAATTTCTGGTTTTAAAAACGGGTTATTCCAAATAAAAGTTGATATTGCAATATAATTCGCACCTGCAGCTATTAATTTTTTATAGTTTTTATCATTAATTCCACCTATTGCAACAACACGTTTTTTTATATTTTTTTTAGCCCAATATAATATTTTTAAATCTACTTTTTTTGCTTTTGGTTTAAGTTGTGATTTAAAAAAAGAGCCAAAAGCAACATAGTTACATTTTTTTTTACAAGCCAATAAAGCAAGCTCTTTTGAGTTGCGACAAGTAATGCCAATAATTTTATTCTTCAATTTTTTTTTGGCTAGATCTATTGACTCATCTTTCTGACCTAAATGACATCCGTCAGCATTTACTTTTTTGGCTATTAATGAGCTATCATTGATAATTAATTTTACTTTATACTTTCGAGTAATAATTTTTATTTTTTTAGCAATTTCAATTATCTCATTTTGTGATTTATTTTTAAGTCTTAACTGAAAAAAATAAACCTTTTTTGACTCTAAAACTTTTTCTAGATTAGAATAAAAATGTTTATTAATTGTTTTTGGAGATATTAAATAGACTAAACGTTTCAAATTTCTTGAGATTGCGACCATTGACCTTTAGAAGCCAAACTGTTCATTTTTGCTCTATGGTTAAAAACACTGTGGATTACTTCTGTATTACTCATTTCTTCTGACCAGGTTTTTAAAGCACTTTGTTGCAGAGCCCTTCCGTATGAGAAGGTAATAAGAAAATTAGTATCATTTATTTTATTTATTGAGTCTAAATTTTTTGAAGCCTCTTGTTCAGATTGACCACCAGATAAAAAAGCGATGCCTGGCACTTCACTTGGAACATTTTTTTTTAGGCAGTCTAAGGTTTTTTTTGCTATCTCTTCAGAGCTTACTTTTTCAGAATTTTTTGCACCTGGCACAATCATGTTTGGTTTTAAAATTGTCCCTTTCAAAGAAATTTTTTGGATCTCTAGCTCATTGTAGCATTCATTTAAAACGTTGGTTGTTGCTTTGTAACAGTCATCAATATTATGGTCACCGTCCATTAATACTTCAGGCTCAACAATAGGGACCATGTTAATTTCTTGAACTATTGCTGCATATCTAGCTAGCGCATGAGCATTTGATTTTATGCTTTGTACAGAGGGGTATTTTTTACTGATACTAAAAACAGCTCTCCATTTTGTAAACCTAGCACCAAGTTTATAATACTCAATCAGTCTTTCTCTTAGACCATCCAGACCTTCAGTCACCGTTTCTTCAGGTGACCCAGCTAATTTCTTTGCACCTTTATCAACTTTAATTCCAACAATAGAATTATTTTTTTCTATTAAAGCAGGAATAGAGATCCCAGCATTTGTTTTTTGTCTAATTGTTTCATCAAACAAAATAACTCCACCAATATAATTTTTCATGGCATCTGAATTAAAAAGCATTTCTCTGAAATTTAATCTATTTTTTTCTGTAGATACAACTCCAACACTTTTTAATCTTTTGTCCATCGTACCGGTACTTTCATCTGCAGCTAAAATTCCTTTGCCTCTAGCACAAATTTTTTTGGCAATCTCTTCTAAATTCATAAGTAATTACTTATTTTAGTACCCCAAGTCCAGGCAAGTCTTTTCCCTCAAGATACTCCAAAAATGCACCACCTGCTGTTGATAAGTGGGTAAAAGATAATTTAAGACCACTTCTATTAATAGCTGAGACTGTATCCCCACCTCCAAGCACCGACACTAAAAATTTTTTGGTGGTGTTCTCAGAAATCTTTTTGGCTATAAAATTTGTACCTATAGCAAAATTTTTATTTTCAAAATAACCAGCGGGACCATTCCACAGCACAGTATTGGAGTTATCTATAATTTTTTCAATAATTTTTAAAGTTTTTGGACCAACATCTAAAATAATATCATCTTTTTCGACAGATCCGACATTCTTTGCAACAGCAAGTCCTTCAAAGCTTTTTGAGACCAAGCAATCTTCAGGAATTATTATATTACAGTTATACTTTTTTGCTTCGTACAATATTTTTTTTATAATCTCTGAAGAGTTATCTTCTTTTAAAGATTTACCTATTTCGTAACTGTTGAATGCTAAAAAACTGTTAGCCATCGCTCCAACTATTACGATATTACTAGCATTTTTAATTAAACTAGAAATGACACTTATTTTAGTAGAAATTTTTGAGCCACCAACGATACATGTGACAGGTTTTTTTTTATTTTTAATTACAAGGTCTATTGCAGTTACTTCTTTTTTTAACAAAGGACCCGCATAAACCTCTTTTACAAATTTAGTTATTCCATGAATAGAAGCTTGTTTCCGATGAGAGCAAGAGAAAGCATCATTAATATATATGTCTGCAAGTTGACCAAGTTTTTCTGAAAAGCTTTCTTCATTGTCAGTTTCCTCTTTAAAAAAGCGAATATTTTCAATCAAAAGTATTTCACTATTTTTTAGATATGAACATTTATCTTTAAGCTCATTATTAATTTCACCTGCATAAAAATACATATTGGTATTTAGTTTTTCTTTAAGATATTTGTAAATGGGCAACAAAGACAAAGCCTTATCCCTTAATCCATTTGGTCGACCTAGGTGGCTTATTATGATTATTTTTGATTTTTTTTTAATTAATTCATTTAAAAAAGGTATCGTTAATGTAATTCTTGTAGAGTCCAGAATTTTTTTTTCTGTGATAGGGACGTTAAAATCAACTCTTAAAATAATTATTTTATTTTCAAGGTTTAAATTTTGAGGAAAGTATTTAATTCCTAGCATAGTTATTTAAAAAACTATTGTTTAATAATCTTTTTAGCAAGCTCTACTACCTTAGCGCTCGTGAGTTCAAAATGATTGTAAATTTCTTTATAAGGAGCGCTCTCTCCAAAAGTTTTAATACCCATATTGTGATTAGAATATTTTTCCCAACTACAAACACTGCTTGCTTCAATGGTAATGACTGGAATATCTTTATTGATAATTTCATTCTTAAAACTAATATTTTGTTGATCAAACAATTCTTGGCAAGGCATAGAAACAACCTTAGAATCTATATTCATTTCTTTTAATTTATTCTGTGCCTCCAAAGCAATTTCAACTTCTGAGCCAGAAGCAATTAAATTAATTAAATAATTCTGTGATGTGATATTAACGACATAGGCTCCTAGTTCACATTTATTTTCTTTCGAAAAAGTTGGGTTTATGTAGGGCAGTTTTTGTCTTGATAAAGCAATAGCACTAGGAGTGTTTTTACTTTTTAATGCAATCTGCCAACACTCTAAAGTTTCATTAATATCTGCTGGTCGGAAAACATTTAAATTTGGGATCGCTCTTAGCCCAGCAATTTGTTCGATAGGTTGGTGAGTAGGTCCATCTTCTCCAAGACCAATAGAGTCATGAGAAAAAATATAAATCACTTTCAATCCCATTAAAGCAGACAATCTTATTGAAGGTTTACAATAGTCTGAAAAAATCAGAAAGGTGCCACCAAATGGAATTAGGCCACCGTATAAAGCCAAACCATTCATTGTTGCAGCCATACCGTGTTCTCTAATTCCGTAGTGTATATAGTTTCCATTAAAATTCTTAGAAGAAATTACTTTTGAATTTTTGGTTTTTGTATTATTGGAGCCGCTTAAATCAGCTGAACCTCCAACTAATTCTGAGAGCATGGGCGAAATAGTCTCAATTACTCCAGAAGAACATTCTCGTGTTGCTTTAGTAGGTTTTTCTTTAAAATATTTTTCTTTTTCTGAATTAATTAACTTATCTAAATTTTTTAAATTTTTATTATTTGAAATTTCTTCTAACTCTTTTTTTATATTTGAATTTTTTTTATTTAATGACTCTAACCATTGTTTTTCTAAAGCTATTCCTTTTTCTCCAATTTCTCTCCAAGACTTTAAAATATCTTTAGGTATTTCAAAAGGAGCAGAAACCCATTTTAATTTTTTTCTCACTAATTTAATTTCCTCATCTCCTAAGGGAGAACCATGTGAAGAAGCTTTTCCAGATTTATTAGGCGACCCAAAACCAATAATGGTATTACAAGAAATAATGTTTGGTTTATTTGACTTAGCAGCTTTTTTAATGGCTTTAGAAATTTGATTGTGATTATGTCCGTTTACTTCAAGAAAATTCCATCCGTAGGACTCGAATCTTTTTTTATAATTATCAGAAACACTTAATGATGTTGATCCATCTATAGAAATTTTATTATTATCAAAAAAAACTACCAAATTTTTTAATTTTAAATGTCCAGCCAAACTCATGGCCTCATGACTGATGCCTTCCATTAAATCTCCATCGCTAGCAATTACATAAGTTTTGTGATTAATAATATTCGAACCAAATTTTTTTCTAAAGATTTCCTCTCCAATTGCCAAGCCAACAGAATTTCCAAGACCTTGACCTAGTGGCCCTGTTGTAGTTTCAATTCCAGAATTTTTTTTATATTCTGGATGGCCTGCACAAATAGAATTAAGTTGTCTAAAATTTTTAAGATCACTAATTGAAAAGTCTTTGTATCCAGTCAGGTGGAGCAGAGAATAAAGAAGCATAGAACCATGCCCTGCAGACAAAATAAATCTATCTCTATTTAACCAACTTGGATTCTTTGGGTTGAATTTTAAATGGTGCTTAAACAATACAGTTGCAACATCTGCCATACCCATGGGCATACCCGGGTGACCAGAATTGGCTTTTTGCACAGCATCAATAGATAAAAACCTTATTGCATTCGCTAATTGATTTAAATTTGTAGTCAAAATTATAAAACCTTTGTAGATTTAATTTTATGAATTAATAATATGATTTAAATGAATAATTTAGCAAATAAAGAAAAAAATTTAAACAATCTTCTTGAAAAATTAAGCAATCTTTCAAAGAGTTATACACATGACTCTGTTAGTTCGGAAAAATTGAAAATGGAGAGAGATTACTTCTTAAATGAAAAAAATGAACTTGAAAATAAACATAACGAACTTTTGAGAGAGCATAAGTATTTAAAGAATAAAATATTAAAACTAGAAAAAGACTTAAGTAAAAAATCAGAACTGCAGGAAAAATTTAGCAGAGAAATTGACGAACTAAGTCAAGAAACCGAGGAGTTAGTTGAAGAAATAGATAAATGGCAAACATAAATATCAAATTTAACAATAAAGATTATTTACTTTCTTGTGATGACGGACAAGAAGAGTCATTAAAAAAACTTACAAGTTTTTTGGATAAGAAATATATTGAACTTAAGGACCAACTGGGAAGTATTGGAGAAAATAAGTTACTTTTAATTACTACGATAAAAATTTTAGATGATTATTTTAATTTGAAACAAAAAGTAGACTCACAAAAAAATAAGCTAGATGAAATATCTAAAAAATTTTTAGAGATGAAGTCTTTAGCAATTCAATACAAAGAAAAGAAAGATTCAGAAATAGATAATTTGAATAATGAAATTGATAAGTTTAAGGTTATGATAGAACAAAGTAATACTCTATATGAGTCTATATTAGACAAAACCACAGAATCTTTACAGAATATTATTAAAAGTGCTGAGTCAAAATCTGAACTTCAGTAATGAAAGAAAAAATTGTTATTAGAAAAAAGGCACTATTCAATAGAAAAAAAAAATATTTTGAAATTGACCCCCAGTTTTTTAACCCTCTAATTAAACTAATAAGAAAACAAAAAAAAAAAAATTTAAATATTCTTTCACTATATTATCCAGCAAATCATGAAATTAATGTATTAAAATTTTTTACATTAATAAAAGCAATAAATATTAAAAATATTAGTACAGCTCTTCCAGTTACTAGACCGAACTCTCAAATGGATTTTGTAAAATGGAAATATTTAGATCCTTTAGAGGTAAATGAATTTGGAATGCTAGAACCAAGTTTTCAAGGCAAGACAGTTGTTCCTAACTTTATACTTGTTCCGCTCTTAGCTTTTGATGATAAAAATAATCGATTAGGTTACGGCAAAGGTTTTTATGATAGATTTTTAGATAAATTTTTAAAGATTAAAAAAAATATTACTACGATTGGCGTTGCATTTTCATTCCAAAAATATAATAAACTTCCTGTATCAAATTTTGATATAAAATTAGATTACATACTTACTGAAAAAGGCTTTAAAAAATGAAAATTTTAATTCTTGGTGACCTGATGGGAAGTTCTGGTAAAAAAGCCGTGCAAGACAACTTAGATAAAATTATTAAAGACAAAAACATAGATTTTACAATTATAAATGGAGAAAATGCAGCAGAAGATGGCAGGGGTATAACTAAAGATATTGCTATTGAATTATTTAACCTTGGTGTTGATGTAATAACATCTGGAAATCACATTTGGGATAAAAAAGAAACATCCGAATTCATAATTAAAGAAGAAAGATTATTAAGACCAGAAAATTTAGCCGCAGGATCACCTGGAAATGGTTTTGGATTTTTTTTATCTAAGAACAAAAAATATAAAGTTGCTGTTATTAATTTGATGGGCAATGTTTTTATGAAAAAAACAGAGGATTTATTCACAGCAGCAAAAAATTTACAAACTCAGATTAAACTTAAAGAACAAGCAGATTTTATAGTGGTGGATCTGCATGGAGAAATTACAAGTGAAAAAATGGCAATGGGTCATTATTTTGATGGCAAGGCAACAGCAGTAGTGGGCACACACACACATGTTCCGACAGCTGACACAAGGATTTTAGATAACGGTACAGCTTACCAGACAGATATTGGTATGTGTGGTGACTACAACTCAGTAATCGGAATGAATAAAGAAAACTCAATTATGAAATTTTTAAATGATAATAAAGCGCAAAAGCATTTTCCTGCAAAAGGTCAATCAACTCTTTCTGGTATAATAGTTGAAGCTGATTCTACAACAGGTTTAGCTAAAAAAGTAGAAAGATTTATTTATGGTGGAGTATTAAATAATTAATATGGCAGGTCATTCACATTGGGCTGGAATTAAACATAAAAAAGGAAAACAAGACAAAGAAAGATCTAAAATCTTTGCCAAGTTATCTAGAGAAATTACTGTTGCGGCAAAACTTGGTGCTAAAGATCCAAGCAGCAATCCAAGATTAAGAACTGCAATTCAAGCTTCACGAGAAGCCAACATGCCAAAGGAAAATATTATCCGTGCTATCAGTAAATCTGAGATTGACGCAAATAAAAACTATGAAAATCTAAGATATGAAGGTTTTGGCCCCCAAAATGTTGCTTTGATTATTGAAACATTAACGGACAACAAAAATAGAACGGCTTCTAATATAAGAACTATTTTACAAAAAAATGGAGGTAGGTTGGGCGAAACAGGTTCAACCGCACATTATTTTATTTCGTGTGGCGTATTGCACATAAAAAAAGATAAAATCTTAGATGAAAAAATTCTTGAAGTTTCTATCGAAGCTGGCGCCAAAGACTGCTCTAGCGGTTCAGAGTACCATGAAATCTTAACAGAAAGAGAGGATTTTTATAAAATTAAAAGTAAAATTGAAAAAAATATAGATAGTTTCCTTTATTCTGGCATAGAGTGGAGGCCGAAAACTTATTTAGATATTTCTAAAGAGGAAAGTGATTTAGTTATTAAAGTGTTAGAAAGTTTAGAAGAGGATGATGATGTACAGAATATATTTGTAAACTGTAATATTCATTCAAATTAAATTATGAGAATTATTGGTATAGATCCTGGTTTGAGCGGAGGTATTGCGATTCTTGAAGACAACAAGGTTAAGGAGATGTTTGATATGCCTGTTATGTCAGACGGTAAAAAAAACAAGAGACAACTAAACAGCGCTCTTTTAGCTCAGCTAGTTAAAGACAATATTAAAGATATTGATGACTCAATAATGGTAGTAGAGCAAGTCAATGCCATGCCCGGCCAGGGAGTAACTAGTATGTTTAATTTTGGCCAAACTTTTGGAGCCATAAAAGGTATTTGTGCCGCTTTAAATTTACCTATATTTTTTGTTAGACCAGCAAAATGGAAAAAACATTTTGAACTCATTAACTCTTCAAAAGATGCGAGTAGAACAAAAGTTATTGAAATGTATCCATCAATAGCTGAAAAGTTGTCTAAAAAAAAAGACGTAAATAAGTCCGACGCTATCTTAATTGCACGATATTATAGTGAAACAAGGTTTAAAGAAGATACAAAGGGAAATTAAGCTTATATAAATAGCAATAAGTGGCCAAATTCATGACACATTCTATAAGTACCTCACTAACATGGAACAACAAATAGCAGCTCAAGTTGTAGGTTTGGGTGGAGTGAATGATTTTTCTCTTTGGCAACTTTTTTTACGAGCAGACTTTGTCGTTAAGTCTGTAATAATTCTTCTGTTATCTAGCTCAATATATTCTTGGGCTTTGATATTTGATAAATACAAACTATTCAGAAAAATAAATTTATCGACTTTAGAATTTGAAAATAAATTTTGGAAAGCAAGATCAGCTGAAAGTCTAAATAGTAATTTACCAGTAAAGTCTGAAGATCCTTTAACTAGAATATTTCAACAAGCAATGATTGAATTAATAAAAACAAAATCAAAATCAAGTGCAGTACAAAGCGCAAGAGTAGAAAGAATTTTAGAAATAGCAACAGATAATCAAATTAAAGAAATAGAAAAAAATTTTACCTTTTTAGCAACAATTGGTTCTACAGCTCCATTCATAGGTTTATTCGGAACTGTTTGGGGAATTATGAATTCTTTTCAATCAATTGCCATCTCAAGAAACACTAGTTTAGCAATAGTAGCTCCTGGTATTGCGGAAGCATTATTTGCAACTGCTTTAGGTCTATTAGCAGCCATACCAGCTGTTGTTGCTTATAACAAATTTAACAGTGACTCAAAAAAATACAGCGCAAGAATTGAAAATTTTTGTAAACGATTTTTATCTATAATCTAAATTATGGCTTTTAAACTTAACCGCTCAAACAACGAACCAATGAGCGAGATAAACGTTACTCCGTTTGTTGACGTGATGTTAGTTTTGTTAATCATTTTTATGGTTACCGCTCCTTTATTAACTGTTGGAGTGCAGGTGGATTTACCTGAGTCAGCAGCAGACTCACTACCAGATGACCAGGAACCTTTAACGGTTTCTATAAATTCTAAAGGAGAAATTTTTATACAAGAAAGCCAAGTTTCTTCTGAAAAAATTATTCCAAAGCTTTTAGCAATTGCGAAGAATAGAACTGATACAAGAATTTATGTACGAGGAGACAAAAATATAAACTATGGAAGAGTTCTAGAAATTATGGGAACCTTATCAGGAGCTGGATTTTCAAAAGTAGCACTTATTTCAGAGCCATATAAGAACTAAATGAAAAATGACACGAAGTTTAATTTATTCTTTTACCTTTCATACGATTATGATTTTATTGACAGTATTGAGTCTACCTTTCATGATTAGGCAACCTGTTGATTTACCACCAATTATATCTGTTGAGCTTATTCAAATTTCAGACAAAACAAATATTCCGTTTGCTCCAAAAGCTAGAAAAGTAATTGAAAAGGTAAAAGAAGAGGAAAAAAGAGTTGTTTCTGAACAAGCTCCACCGGCTGCCAAAGCCAAAGAAAAACCAGATCGAATTCCACTACCTAAAGAACAGGATGAAAAAAAAGAACTCATTAAAAAAAAACAAAACCCAGAGGAAGTAAAACCCGAAATAAGACAAGCCTCGGAATTTGAAAAAAAAGAGATTATCGATACTAATCAAATAGCAGCTTTAATTGATAAAGCGAAAGAAGAGAGTGCCAAAATAGAAAAAAGTGACAATAAACTTACCCAAAGTAGTGTTAAAAATTCATTTGCTACGGGACTTACACTTTCCGAAGAAGATGCTTTGAGAGCCCAAATATTTGGTTGTTGGACAGTTCCTTTAGGACTACCTTATGATGACGATCTGTTAGTTAGAATAAAATTAGAACTAAAACAAGACGGAACTATAAGTAAATCTGAAATTTTAGACCATGAAAGAATGAATAGACCGGGACAAAAATTTTATAAAATTTTAGCTGAAAGTGCGTTAAGAGCAGTCAGAATATGTCAACCTCTTAGAGTACCTCAAACAGGCTATGAAAAATGGAAAAATATTCAATTAAACTTCAATCCAACAGAAATGTTAAAAGGTTAATTAAAAAATGAAAAAAATATTTTATATTTTAATAATTTATTTATTTAAATTTAACTTTGCTTATAGTTTAATTGAAGTGGATATCACTAGAGGAAATCTAGACCCTTTGCCAATAGCTGTTTCGCCGTTACATGTAGATGTTAAATCTGATAATTATCAAGATGTAAAAGTAAAAGGATTAGGTGATCTAATTTCATCAGTGGTGGAAAAAAATTTTAGATCTACTGGATTATTTAATCCTCTAAATAAAGATGCTTTTGTACAAAAACCCGATATTGCTCATTTAAAACCAAGATTTGAAGACTGGAGTCTAATAACTGCTCAAGCTTTAGTAACAGGTAAAATACTGATTAAAGATGAAAAACTTAAGGTAGAATTTAGACTTTGGGATATTGCCGCCAATAAAGAAATGATTGCCCTGGCTTTTACAACAACTCCTTCTAACTGGAGAAGAGTAGCACATATTATTTCAGATAAAATTTATGAGAGACTAACTGGAGAAACAGGTTATTTTGACACCAGAATAATTTATGTAAGCGAAAAAGGAGACAAGACACAACGAGTAAAAAAGTTAGCTATTATGGACCAAGATGGTGCTAATACTAAATACTTAACTTTAGGCAACGAATTAGTTTTGACGCCAAGATTTAACCCAACTAACCAACTAGTGACATATCTTTCTTATTTTAGAAATTTACCAAGAGTTTATTTACTAGATATAGAAACTGGAATACAAGAAGTTGTTGGAAATTTTCCAGGCATGACTTTCGCTCCAAGATTTTCTCCAGATGGAAAAAAAATAATAATGAGCTTTGCCAAAGATGGAAACTCAGATATTTATACCATGGATTTAGAGTCAAGATTAGTTGAAAAACTTACAGAAGATTCTTCTATCGATACATCTCCATCTTATTCTCCCGATGGAAAATATATTTGTTTTAATTCTGACAGGAGTGGTCTTCAACAAATTTATACAATGAAAAGTGATGGTACCGGAGTTAAAAGAATAAGTTTTGGTACCGGAATTTATGGTACTCCTGTTTGGTCACCTAGAGGAGATCTTATTGCATTTACCAAAATGAGAGCAGGAAAATTTTATATAGGTGTAATGAGAACGGATGGTACAGGAGAGAGATTGCTGACAGAGAATTTTTACCAGGAGGCACCTTCATGGTCGCCAAACGGTAGGTTATTAGTTTTTTATAGAGAGACAAAATCAGGCAAAGATGGCTCTGGGTTTAGTGCTAAATTATGGTCAATAGACATAACGGGCTATAATGAAAGGCAGTTAAAAACCGAAACAGATGCATCAGACCCATCATGGTCTTCTTTGCTATCCAAATAGGGAGTTTTTTTATGTAAATAGCACTTGTATTACTTACTGAAATTTGAAATAAACAGTTCAACCACAAAAGGGGAAAAAATGAAATTTAACAAAAAAATTACAAATCTATTAATAGTACTACTATCAACATTAGCACTGAGCGCTTGTTCTACTGCTAAAAAAGCGGGAGTAGGTTCTGGAGATGTATACACTGGAACAGACACAGTAAAATATTTAGCAACTGGAGTAAAAGATAGAGTATTTTTTGCAACAAATAGTTCTCAGTTAACTACTGCTTCAAGAGACACCTTAAGAAAGCAAGCTAGCTGGATGAGAAAAAATAAAAATCTTAACGTTGTTCTTGAAGGACATGCAGACGAAAGAGGAACAAGAGAATATAACTTAGCTCTAGGAGAAAAAAGAGCAAATGCTGCAAGGGATTATTTGTTAACTTACGGAATTTCTGGAAAAAGAATATCAGTAATTAGTTATGGTAAAGAGAAGCCTGTTAATTCAGCCTCAACACCTCTAGCATGGTCACAAAACCGAAGAGCAGTAACTATAAAAGCAAATTAATATATATTTTATTTAAAAACATTAGACCCTCAGGATTTAAAGTCCCGAGGGTCTTTTTTTTGCCACGATATACAAATAATTAATACTCATAATGGATAGTAAAAATACTTTTAAATTTTTTTTCGCAATCCTTACAGTGCTATTTTTATCATCTAAGTTGGTTTATGCTGAAGATGAAAAAATTGATGCAATATCAGACCAAATACAAATCATTACTCAGGACTTAAAAACTTTAGAAAAAGCAGTTTATAAAACATCAGACATCTCATCTAAAGCTTTACCTAAGAATGGATTAAACGAAGAAATTTTAACTAGACATTTGTTGAAATTAAATGAAATAGAAGAACAATTTCGTTTGCTAACTAATCGCTTCGAAGAAGTAAATTTCAAATTAGATAAACTCTCTAATCGTGTTACAAAAATTCAATCAGATAATCAACTTCGCTTTTCTGATTTAGAGATAGGCGAGACAACAAACAAAGCTAAATTAAACAAAAATCAAACAGAGAATAATAAACAAAAAAAGAAAACAAAAAAAACTCAGCAAGTTAATTTGCCAGGTTCAGATAAGCCGCAGGATCTTGGTGCAGCACCTGGATACACTTTAAACCCTAAAGATACTACGCAGGCCACCCAATCAATTGAAGCTACAGCTTCAGTCTTTACCGAGGAAAGAAAACCAGAAACATCTTTACTGCCAAACAAATCGCCTAAAGAACAATATGATTTTGCTTTAAGTTTTATGAAAGTAGGAGATTATGAAACCGCCGAGCTTGCGTTAAGAGAATTTATTGATAAAAATAAAACTGACGGATTAGCAGGAAGTGCACAATACTGGTATGGAGAAACATTCAGAATTAGGCAACTTTATTCTGATGCAGCAACAGCATATTTAGACGGATATCAAAACTATCCAAAAAGCAAAAAAGCACCACAGAATCTTTTAAAGCTTGGAACTACAATGGTTGAGTTGGGTGAAAAAGACCAAGGCTGTAAAATGATTAAGGGAATAAAAAAACAATATCCTAAAGCATCCCAGTCTGTGCTACAAAAAGCGCAGTATGAACAAAAAAGATTCAAGTGTTCTAAAACTTAAAGACTTAGTCTCAAATAAAAATATCTCAATTATTTATTCTAATTTTAGATCTCAATTAAATTACTCTATAAAAAAAAATCCTTTTCTCGTAGCAGTTTCGGGAGGGCCTGATAGTTTAGCACTAAGTGCTCTAAGCAATATATATTCTAAAGAAAAAAAAAATAAAGTTTTTTATGCATTAGTAGATCATGGTATAAGATTTAACTCAGCAAAAGAAGCCTTGGCAGTTAAGTCTCTTTTTAAAAAAAGAGGAATGTCTTTAAGTGTCTTAAAAAATAAAAAAAAAATAAATAAAAATATACAAAATCATGCTCGGGTAATTCGTTACGAATTACTATTAAATTACTGTAAAAAAAAAAAAATTAAATTTATTATGACAGGACACCATCGAGATGATCAGATCGAAACTTTTTTAATAAGATTGTCTAGAGGCAGTGGAATTCAAGGTCTCTCTTCCATGAACAAACTGACAAAGCTAAAAAATAGAATAAAACTTTTTAGGCCTCTATTAAATGAAAATAAAGAAAATTTAATTTTTTTGGCCAAAAAATTTTATGGTAAAATTTTTAAAGATTCAAGTAATACAAATAAGAAATTTTTAAGAACAAACATTAGAAATTTAATCAAACAATTTGAAAAAAATGGTATTAAACGAGATCGAATTATTAATTCGATTAACAATCTTGCCGCTACAAGAGATACCTTAAACTCTTATATTAAAAATATTGAAAAAAAATGCTTAACAAGAAAGAAAAATACAATTTTGATAGATTTAAAATTTTTCTCTTTAGAAAACAGTGACATTCAATTAAAAATTTTAAGCAATAGTCTTAAGTATATTTCAAAAAATTACTACCCGCCTCGCGCACGAAAAGTTTTAAATCTTATTAGCAGAATCAGGGTTAAAAAAGAGATTAAAGCGACTCTTGGAGGCTGCGTTATTATTAAGCAGCAAAACTACCTAATTGTTTCTAAAGAAAAATTAAAAAAGACCGTAAAACTTTAAATTTTCATTAAAATTAATAGATTTGTCACATTTACAAGATAGATATTCTTTAGTTATACTTGTTAAAAATTTAAAAATACCTATTTATAAGTTATGAATTTAAAAAATCTAGCCATGTGGGGAATTATAGTCCTTCTTTCAGTTGGACTATTTAATATGTTTCAAAATCCAACTAAAATGGGTGAGGCAAAAACTAAAGTAGCTTTTTCAGAATTTTTATCTGAAGTTGAACTGGGTAATGTCATAAAAGTTGAAATTCAGGGAAACAATATTACAGGAGTTTTAAGTAATGGATCAACTTTTTCAACCTACTCCCCAAACTATCCAAACTTGGTAGAAAAATTATCTGAAAGAGGCGTGAATATAGTAGCCTCTCCGTTGGAAGACAAAATGCCATCTCTTCTTGGTATATTGTTATCTTGGTTTCCAATGTTACTTCTTATTGGTGTGTGGATTTTCTTTATGCGTCAGATGCAAGGAGGAAAAGGTGGTGCCATGGGATTTGGCAAGTCGAAAGCAAAACTTTTAACAGAAGCGCAAGGCAAAGTTACATTTAACGATGTAGCAGGAGTAGAAGAAGCTAAAGAAGAAGTTGAAGAAATAGTAGAATTTTTAAAAGATCCAAAAAAATTTAGTAGACTTGGTGGAAAAATTCCAAAAGGTGCATTATTGATTGGACCCCCAGGAACGGGCAAGACATTATTAGCTAAAGCAATTGCAGGAGAAGCTAATGTTCCATTTTTTTCTATATCTGGATCTGACTTTGTAGAAATGTTTGTAGGCGTAGGAGCCTCAAGAGTTAGAGATATGTTTGAACAGGGAAATAAACATTCTCCTTGTATTATATTTATTGATGAGATTGATGCCGTTGGAAGAAGCAGAGGTGCAGGACTTGGCGGAGGCAATGATGAGAGAGAGCAAACACTTAACCAGCTTCTTGTTGAAATGGATGGCTTCGATACTAACGAGGGTATTATTTTGATCGCAGCAACAAATAGACCAGATGTATTAGATCCAGCTTTACTTAGACCAGGTAGATTTGACAGACAAGTTGTTGTCGGTAACCCAGATATTCTTGGAAGAGAAGCAATTTTAAAAGTGCATATTAAAAAAATTAATGCTGGCCCCGACGTTAAGCTTAGAACTATAGCTAGAGGAACGCCTGGTTTCTCAGGTGCAGATTTAGCAAATTTAGTAAATGAATCAGCGTTGTTAGCTGCTCGTAAAAATAAAAGATTGGTAACAATGATGGATATTGAAGAAGCAAAAGACAAAGTTATGATGGGCGCTGAGAGAAGATCCATGGTCATGACCGAAGATGAAAAGAAGTTAACAGCTTATCATGAGGGCGGACATGCTCTAGTATCATTCAATATGCCTGTTTATGATCCTATTCATAAAGCTACAATTATACCAAGAGGTAGAGCATTAGGCATGGTTATGAACTTGCCAGAAAGAGACAAACACGGTCATTCGATAAAATATCTTAAGGCAAGATTAGCAGTATGTTTTGGGGGTAGAGTAGCAGAAGAAGTTATTTTTGGAAAAGACAATATTTCAACTGGCGCAGGTGGCGGAAGTGGATCAGACATTAATCAAGCCACTCAATTAGCTAGAGCTATGGTCACGAAATATGGAATGAGTGAAGAAATGGGGCCAGTCGAATACGGAGAGAATCAAGAAGAAGTCTTTTTAGGAAGGTCAGTGACTCAAACGCAGTCAGTTTCAGAAGAAGTTGCTCAAAAAATAGATAAAGAAATTAGAAAATTGGTTGACGAAGGTTATAATAAAGCTAAACAAATTTTAACAGATAAAGTTGATGATTTGCATAAAATTGCCAAAGCGCTCATGACTTATGAAACATTAACTGGAGATGAAATTAGTGATTTATTATTGAAAAATATAAGTCCTAAAAAACTAACTGATACAGAAGAAGATAAAGATGGTAAAAATTCTTCTGCCCTAGGTTCTCTAGGCCTAAAACCAAAGCCAGCACTTTAAATAGAAATTCATGAGAAAATATTACACTCGTGCGTGTAATTTTTACCATGGGCTTAAAGCTCAAGACTTAATAAAAAAAAAATTAGCTTTTCCACTTGGTGGTAATAAATTATTAGCATTTGATCATATTGAAATTTTATCTAGACATAGAAAAACTAAGTTAATTCATATTAAAAAAATCAACACATTAAAAAAGAAATTAAAAAAAATAATTCAAATTGATATCAAAAAAATTGTGAATAGAAGAAAAAACTTAAATAATAATTTAAAATTTTCCGAACCATTAATAATGGGTATTTTGAATTTAACTCCTGATAGTTTTTCTGACGGTGGTTTGTTTAGTCATCCACATAAAGCTTTTTTACAAATCAAAAAAATGATTAACAAAGGGGCAAACATTATTGATATCGGAGGTGAGTCAACTAGACCTGGATCAAAGGATATTCCTCCAGAAATTGAATGGAAAAGATTAGAAAAAGTAGTTATTAGATTTAAACAAAAGTATCCCAAAATATTTCTTTCAGTGGATACCCGAAAATCTAAAGTAATGATGAAAGCCATTAAAAATAGGTCAGATTTAATTAATGATGTTTCAGGGTTTAATTATGATAAAAATGCAATCAATAAGATAAAAAACTTTAACATTTGGAAAGTACTTCATCATATGCAGGGCACACCTAATACCATGCAAATAAATCCAAAATATAAAAACGTTTTATTAGATCTTTACGATTTTTTTGAAAAAAAATTAAAAAAAGATTTTAAAAAATTTAAGCATAAAAAATTTATAATTGATCCTGGTATAGGGTTTGGAAAAAATTTGAAACATAATTTGATATTAATGAATAAAATTTCTTTGTTTCACTCACTTGGATTTCCACTGTTAATAGGCACTTCTAGAAAAAGATTTATAAATCAAATTTCCGGTACTTTTGATAGCGAAGAAAGGATTGGCGGAACCTTAGCTTCTGTTTTATATACCTTATCACAAGGTGTACAAATATTTAGAGTACACAATGTTCATGAAGTTAAACAAGCTATGTTGGTTTTTAAAAAAATAATTTCTATTTAATGGCAAAAAAATATTTTGGTACAGATGGAATACGAGGTACAGTTAATCAAGGACATATTAATGGAGAAAGGTTTTTTAAGTTTGGATTGGCTGCAGGAACTTATTTTATAAATCAAAAAAAAAGTAAACAAACCGCTATTATTGCGAAAGATACCAGGCTATCTGGCTACACTTTAGAGCCAGCACTAGTGTCAGGATTGGCTTCAGCAGGCATGCATGTTTTTACCTTAGGACCTTTACCCGCTAATGGTCTGGCTATGCTAACAAAAAAAATGAAAGCAAATATGGGTATAATGATTACAGCTTCACACAATCCTTATTACGATAATGGACTAAAATTATTTGCACCAGATGGTCTAAAATTATCAGATAAAATCGAAAAGAAAATTGAAAAAATAATTGATTCCCAAACATCAATATATCTATCAAATCCTAATACACTTGGTAGAGTTAAACGATTAGAAGATGCAAATGAAAATTATATTAAAATTTTAAAAAGAAACTTTAAAAAAAGCTTTAACCTGAAGGGGATAAAGATTGTTCTCGATTGTGCTAATGGTGCTGGTTACAAAGCTGGACCAAAACTTTTCTCCTCTCTTGGCGCGAAAGTGATTTCTATTGGAGTAAAACCTAATGGCCTTAATATTAACGATAAATGTGGATCAACTTATCCTGAAAATATAAGTAGATCAGTTAAAAAACATAAAGCAAATATTGGTATTGCCCTAGACGGCGACGCAGATCGAATAATTTTATGCGATGAAGAAGGAAAAATCATTGATGGAGATCAAATCATTGCTATGTTAGCTAAAAGATGGAAGGCTAAGAAACTATTAAAAGGTGGAGTCGTAGGTACATTAATGTCTAATTATGGATTAGAAAATTTCCTTAAATCTAAAAATATAAAATTTATAAGGGCTAATGTAGGCGACAGGTACGTTAAAGAAAAAATGAAAACCTATAAATATAATTTAGGCGGTGAACAGTCTGGTCATATAATTCTAGGAAAATTTGCTACAACAGGAGATGGTTTATTAGTAGCTTTAGAGATTTTGTACTCATTAAGAAAAGGCAAAAAAGCAAGTGAAGTGTTTAATGTTTTTGAGTCTATTCCTCAGATATTAGAAAATGTTACTGTTAAAAATAAAAATATTATCTCTCATTCAAAGACTAAACAAGCTATTAAAAAAGCAGAAAAATTAATTAAAAATCAAGGAAGATTATTAGTGAGAAAATCTGGAACGGAACCCAAAATACGAATTATGGGTGAATCAAAAAATAAAAAGCTTTTACGAAAGTGTATTAAATTAATAAAACAATCAATAAAGTAATTTGAAACCTAAATCTAAAGTATTGATCATAGCAGGCTCAGATTCATCTGGCGGGGCAGGAATACAGGCTGATATTAAAACAGTTACCTCGCTAGGTTCTTATGCTATGACAGCTATTACTGCGGTTACCGCTCAAAACACAACAGGAGTTGATTCAATTGTGAGCATAAACCCAAAAAAAATTTTAAAACAAATAGTTTTTACTTGTAAAGACATAAAGCCTGACGCTATAAAAATTGGAATGCTTCATTCACCAAGTGTTATTAAAGCAGTTATCTTAGGTCTTAAAGAAGTAAAAGTTTCTAAAATAGTTCTAGACCCTGTTATGGTCGCAAAAGGTGGTGCCAAGTTATTAAATGATAGAGCTATTAATATTTTAAAAAAGAGCCTGATAAAAAGAGCATTTTTGATCACGCCAAATATTCCGGAAGCGGAAGTTTTAACTAAAGTCAAAATAAAAAATTCTAAAGATATGATTAAAGCAGCCAATGTTTTATTAAGACTGGGTGCTAAAAATGTTTTAATTAAGGGTGGACATCTTAAATCTAAAGACATGCAGGATGTTTTAGTGAACAAAAAAACAACTAAGATTTTTAAAAATAAAAAATTTTTAACTAAAAATACACACGGTACAGGTTGTACTTTATCAAGTGCTATAGCCACATTTTTGTCATGTGGAAAACTTTTAAATAATTCCTGTGAGCTTGGAATTAAATATGTTAACGAAGCAATAGGATCTAACCTTAATATTGGAAAAGGCCATGGTCCAATTAATCATTTAAACTCAATAATCGTAAAAAAAAAATATAAATAATGAGAAATATAGTGGTAGTAGGGTCTCAGTGGGGAGACGAAGGCAAGGGGAAGATTGTTGATTGGCTTTCCGACCAAGCAGATGTTGTAATACGATTTCAAGGAGGCCACAATGCCGGGCACACTCTAGTTATCGATGGAAAGATTTTTAAATTAAGACTGCTACCGTCGGGCATTGTTCGAGAAGGTAAAATTTCTATTTTAGGTAATGGTGTTGTTATTGACCCTTGGGCTTTGCTTGATGAAATAAAAGAAATTAAAAAACAGGGCGTCAATGTAACTACTGAAAATTTTATGATTTCGGAAACAGCCTCTTTAATTCTTCCTTTTCATAAAGAGATGGATGAAATAAGAGAAGACGCGGCTGGCGAAGGCAAGATAGGAACTACAAGGAGAGGTATAGGACCCTGTTATGAAGACAAAGTAGGCAGACGCTCTATTCGTGTAATGGACTTAAGGTCTGAAAGTAACTTAGATGCTAGGTTAAAGAATGTTTTGCTACACCATAATGCTATTCGAAAAGGACTAAAAAAGAAAGTTTATAAAAAAGAAGATCTTAAAAAGGGCCTGTTAAAGCTTGCACCACAAATCTTAAAATTTGCTCAACCTGTTTGGTCAAAAATAGATGAATTTAGAAAAAAGAGAAAAAAAATATTATTTGAAGGAGCTCAAGGCATACTTTTAGATGTTGATCATGGTACTTATCCATTCGTAACTTCTTCAAATACAGTCCCAGCCATGGCAGCAACAGGAACAGGATGTGGTCCAGATACAATTGATTATGTTTTAGGTATTACTAAAGCCTACACTACGAGAGTGGGAAGTGGACCGTTTCCAACAGAACTAAACGATAAAACAGGTGAAAGTTTGGGAAAAAGAGGAAAAGAATTTGGAACAGTTACCGCAAGAAAAAGAAGGTGTGGTTGGTTTGATGGAGTTTTGGTTCGACAAACTATAAAACTATCGGGAATCACTGGAATTGCTTTAACTAAGCTTGACGTATTAGATGAACTTGATGAAATCAAAATGTGCGTTGAATATGAATTAAATGGCAAAACAATAGATTATTTACCGGCCGCATCAGAAGATCAATTTAATATAAAACCAATTTATAAATCTTTTCCAGGTTGGAAGTCTTCAACAAAAGGAATTAGAAACATGGAGGAACTTCCAGAAAAGGCCAAAGCTTATATTCATGCCTTGGAAGATTTTATAGATTGTAAGGTATCAAGTATATCTACAAGCCCAGAACGAGAAGATACAATATTAATTGAAGATCCTTTTAAAACTAATTAGCTGGGAGTAAATTTTTTGATTTACTAGAGTTTATCATAAACTTTTGTAATTTCTCAAATGCCTTAGTTTCAATTTGACGTATCCTTTCACGACTAATTTGGTATTTTTGACTTAGTTCCTCTAAAGTTTTAGGGTTTTCTGTTAGTTTTCGAGCTTGTAAAATTTCTTTTTCTCTATTGTTTAGTATAGTCATGGCTTCATAAAGTAATTCTTTTTTGTCATCAAATTCTTGTTTTTGCGATATGACTAATTCTTGATCTAAATGATCGTCAACCAACCAGTCTTGCCACTCATCAGTCTCTCCGGCTTTAATGGGGTCATTAAGAGATTTTTCGTGTCCCATAAGTCTTCTGTTCATATTTACAACTTCATGTGAGTCGACATCTAATCTTTCTGATATTTCTTTAACATGCTCATCTCTTAAATCACCTTCTTGATGAGGAGCAATTTGATTCTTAAGCTTTCTTAAATTGAAAAAAAGTTTTTTTTGTGCTGTAGTTGTACCCATCTTAACTAGACTCCAAGATTTTAATACGTATTCCTGTATAGCCGCTTTAATCCACCACATCGCATAAGTAGCTAGTCTAAAACCTCTATCAGGATCAAATTTTTTAACTGCTTGCATTAATCCAATATTACCTTCAGAGATTAATTCATTAACCGGCAGTCCATAGCCCCTGTAACCCATAGCAATTTTAGCGACCAACCTTAAGTGGCTTGTCACTAACTTATGAGCAGCTTTTAGATTTCCTCTCTCTTTCCAATTTTTTGCAAGCATATATTCCTCTTCAGCATCAAGCATAGGAAACTTTTTTATTTGTGCTAAATAAATAGATAAACCTCCAACAGATGGAGAGGGCAAATTAGTTATTTTTTTTTTATTAATCATTTAACCTTATTTATAAACTAGAATTTGTTTTTTCAATGGTCCAATTTGTTTAATAAATCTAGTATTTTTTTAAAATCCTGAGGAAGTTTAGACTCAAAACTCATAAATTTTTTTGTTGTAGGATGTATAAAGCCTAAATTTTTAGCATGCAGGGCTTGTCTATTTAATATTTTTAATTTACTCTCAAAATCTTCATTAATTTTTTTGAATTTTAAATTTTTTTTTCCATATTGCTGATCGCCAAGTAATGAACATCCTTTATAAGCCATATGAACTCTTATTTGGTGCGTCCTACCAGTTTCAAGCTCACACTCTATAAAACTAATTTTTGGAATATCTTTAACTTCAAATACCTTAAGAGTTTTGTAATTTGTTATAGCTTTTTTTCCAGACAATTCTGTAACAGACATAAGTTGTCGATTTTTTTTATTTCTACCAATTGAAGTTTCAATCCTTCCTTTCAACGGTCTTAAAATTCCCCAACATAAAGCGTTATAAGTTCTCTTAATTGAATGATCGCTAAATTGATTACCTAAGTTTGAATGAGAATTATTATTTTTTGCCACCACAAGTAGTCCGCTTGTTTCTTTATCTATTCTATGCACAATACCAGGTCTTGTAGTTCCGTTAATGTCAGATAGTTTTTTTTTATATTTATAAATTAATGCATTAACCAAAGTATCACTATGATTACCTGCTCCTGGATGGACAACCATACCAGCAGGTTTATTTACTACTAGAACATCTTTATCTTCATAGACAATATCTAATTTAATATTTGCGGGTAAAATTTTTTCATTTCTTTCAGTAATTATATTTATTTCTATATTGTCGTTCTCTTTTAATTTTTTTGATGGCGAGTCAACAATAGTATTATTAATTTTTACTTGCTTTAGTTCTATAATTTTTTTTAAATTTGATCTTGATAAGCCAGGTAATAGTTTTACAAGAACAATATCTAAACGGCTGCCGGACTCTCTATCTGTAATTAAGAATTTGGTTGAGTTATAAGACATTTAAATTTAGATTATCATTATATGCGTTCGTAGCTCAACTGGATAGAGCGCCTGACTTCGGATCAGGAGGTTGAGGGTTCAACTCCTTCCGGACGCACCAAAAACATTATAATATCCAGTCTCTAAATTTATTTTTATTTTCTAAAATATATTTAGGAAATTGGCTATCTAATTCAACTGTTTTATAATGGTATGGCCTTTCAAATATATCAGTTTGAGAATTTATCTTTTTTTCAATATTGTCTAAGTTTGTTAAGTTTATCCTGTTAAACTCTTGGTGCGCAAAAGACATAATTTTTTTTTGTATTAACTCATTTTTTTTTAAGAAACTAAAGTGCCAACCACCATTTGAAATAATTTGCGGTTCTTTATCTTTATAAAAGTTCCATATTTTTCTTTTTTTTGTTTTTATATTTCGTAGCCATTGTGGTGATTTAAGAAATTTTTTTTGACATATTTTTGTACCAGGCCAATTTTCTTCAGTAACGTTTAAGTTATTTATTTTTGCTTGAAAATTTTTTTGAATAAAACAAGCATACTTATTTTCAACTTTAAACTCGGATATTTTTTGGGGATTTGGTATCTCATCAACGTCTGAAATCATTATTAAATCATTATCATCAAAATTTTTGTAACCACGCTCTAGCGAATTTCTCTGAAACTGATCTCTAGTATGAGCAGGATGCCAGTTTTTTCTAAGTGAAGAAACATTTTTAGGTAAATCTTCAATTATCAAATAATTAATTTTATGTTTAAATTTTGTAAATTTATTCATATCAAAATTTAATTTTTTTTCATTCCCAGCATGGTCTAGCGTTGCCTCTGCTATTATAAACTGATCTACATGTTCATTTAGTGTATTTAATCTAATGTCTAAAACTAGATCATCGTCAAAATACATAAAGCAATCTATTAATTTCATTTTATTATTTCTGAGTTAAAATTGTAAATCCAATTTTTTTACCTTTTAAATTACTAGATGAGCAATGTAATTGAGATCTATCCCATACTAAAATTTCACCGATTTTCCACTTATAAACTTGATCAATCTCTAAACCTTTTAAATTATTAATATTTTCATGTTTAAGAAATTTTTTATATTTTTTTTTATCGAAATCTTTTCCTGAAAAAATTTTCAAATGTTTTGATGATCTTTTATTATAACCTTTAGCTTTTAATTCTTTAGGATCAATTGAAAAAGTTGTAGGGCATCCATAATATCTATTTTTAAAAATTACTGTTTCCCCCACTGAAGACAAGGGGAATAAAAATTGTTTAAAAAGAATTTTGGTATAATCATAACTAGTATCGACATGTAAATTCACTGGTTTATAACTTTCTTGAAATAAACCAAAACTAACTCTGCCAGTTTTAGTTTTTGGATTATCTAGTTTAAAACTGCCAATTTTTTTTTTTATTTTTTTTAAAATTAATTTCTGCAAGTCAGAATGAAAGCTTTTTATCCATTTTTTTTTAATAATTTTTTGTCTTTTATTATTTATTTCAATCGGTAGAATTTTGTATAAATTTTGAATTTTTTGAATTTGTTCCTTTGTTAAAAATTTTTTTATAACTAATGGCGATGCTTCATTTTTTTTGATTTTTTCAATTTTTTGATGCATAGTTATTCACCAATATTGATTAGTGTTCCTTTTTTTTTAGCCCCGTAGTATGAAGCATAAAAAACAATTACACCAAAAGCAAAATAAACGAAAGAAATCAAAATACTTTTAAAAATTTCGAAGTTATTTATTGTTTGATTAATTAATATATTTCTCATTTCTTCAAAAATATGAACTAAAGGCAAACCTTTGGCTATAATCTGCAATATATCAGGCAGTATTCCTATTGGGTAATAAATACATCCAAGAGGAGCCAAAAAAAATAAACTTGCCCAGGCAATATTTTCAAATGATGGACCAAATCTTAATAGTCCAGCAGTAACTAACAGGCCCAAGCTTATACCAAATATGTAAAGTGCGATTAAAAGAAAAATTAGAGGTATGCCTAATTTAAATATGGACACACCAAACAAAGGAATAGCAAGTAAAACTGCTGGAATCAAACCAATCAATGTTCGAAAAATTGCAGTCATAGTAAGTGCTGTAATAATTTCACTGATTTTAATTGGTGCAATAAATAAATTTGTGAAATTTCTACTCCAAATTTCTTCAAGAAACATCATATTATAACTAATGCTCGATCTAAATAAAAAGTCATAAAGAATTGCAGCGGTTAAAATAATACCTACAGTGTTACTGTAATAAGAAGAACTAATAGTAAAAAATTCAGATATAAAACCCCACAAAAATACTTGAATTGAGGGCCAATAAATTAAATCTAAGATTCTTGGAAAAGAACCCTTAATTAAATAAATATGTCTAAGACTTAAACCGTAGATTTTATACCAACTCATTTTTACTCCTTGCGATTTTTAAAAAAGTATCTTCAAGATTGTCTCTGCCATGTTTGTTTATTAATTCTTCGCAGGTCCCACTACCAACTACTTTTCCTTCTTTCATCATAATTACAGTGTCACAGAGTCTCTCAACCTCTTTCATATTATGCGAAGCCAATAAGATAGTTATTTGATTTTTAGTTTTATATGTTTCTATATATTGTCGCACAAAATCACCAATATCAGGATCAAGGCTAGCCGTAGGTTCATCAAGAAGCAAAACATCTGGTTTATTTATAAGTGATTTAGCCAAAGATACTCTATTTTTTTGTCCCGAGGACAACTCACCTGTTTTTTTGTTTAAAAAATTATTTAAATTTAAATCATTAGAAATTTCAGCAATTCTGTCTTTTAAATCTGTAATGCCATAGAGTCTGGCATAAACATCTAAATTTTGTTTAACGGTTAGTTTTTTGGGTAATTCTATATAGGGAGAAGCAAAGTTCATTTTACTTAAAAGATCATTACGATTAGCACTGTCCACATTTTGATCATTGATTAGCACTTCACCACTAGAAGGCGTTATTAGACCAAGCATCATTCCTATAGTGGTTGTTTTTCCACAACCGTTAGGACCAAGTAAACCTAATGTTTTATTTTTTTCTAAGGTAAAATTAACATTATTCACTGCTAGAAAATTATTAAATTTTTTTGTTAGATTTTTTACTTCAACTTTCATAAATTACTTTGCTGCTCTATTCAATCTATCATTAATCGCTAAACCAATACCGGTCTTGGGAATTAAACACACGTTGATGATTTTGTAGTTTTTATTTTTAATTAATCTTAGTGTTTTATATAAGTTTCTGGCTGCTTCATTTAAGTTAGATTTATAGCTTAGGTTAAAAATATTTTTTCCTTTTTTATATTTTTTTCCTAATACAATAAAGGCTTCATTACTCTTTGATTTTGTCTGATTAAGTCTTACTGGAATACCTGGTGAATAATGTCTTTTAAGCATACCAGGTGCTTTAATAATTCTTGTACCATGGTTAATTTTAATTTTTTTATTTATGATTTTGGAAATAGTTTTAGGTCCTATTAATCCTGGCCTTAATATCTTAGGTTTAGAAATCAAATCCACAACAGTTGACTCTAGGCCAATTTTACAAGGCCCATCATCTAAAATAATTTTTATAGAATCGTTAAATTCTTGAGCAACGTCTTTAGCTGACACAGGACTTATGTGTGATGATTTATTAGCACTAGGAATTGCCAGGGGAAAATTTAAAGACTTTAATATTTTTTTTAATACTTTATTTCTTGGAAACCTTACAGCAACTGTTTTTAATTTTGCTGTTGCTAAATTAGACAAAAGTGAATTTTTCTTTTTTTTTAAAACAAAAGTAATAGGTCCTGGAGAAAATTTTTTATAAAGTTTAAGAAAACTATCATTTAATTCAATATCTTTCTTTAATTGTTTGAGACTGTAGTAATGAATAATAAGTGGATTTTTAAAAGGTCTTTTTTTTAAAAGATAAATTTTTTTAATAGCTTTAGAAGAATAAGCATTCCCAGCTAAACCATAGACAGTTTCAGTGGGGACTCCTACAAGTTCTTTTTTTATAAGATAGTTAATAGCTTTTGATAAGTTTTTGTTATTAACTTTAAATATATTTGAATAGATATTTTTCATAATGTAATTATTATACTTTTAATGAAAAATGAAAATATTCTAGAGGGAGCTAAAAGTAAATCAATAAAAGAGATTAAAGAAGAAATTAATCAAATACTTGAAAAATTAGAAAGCGAGGAGACCAATCTATCCGAGTCAATGAATGACTATGCACGTCTAATTACTTTAAATAAACGTATAGATTCACTTTTCAAAAAAAAGAATAAAGAAATTTCCTTAATAGGAAAAAAAATAAAAAAAAATTATAATTTATGACTAAATCTTTTTTGGATATTAATGCAAAAAAAACAGATATTTTTTTAAAAAAATATTTAAACCAACAAAAAAAATCTGGTTTAATTTCTTCGATGAAATATGGATCTTTGTCAGGAGGAAAAAAAATTAGATCATCTATTATTTTAGGAACAGGAAAGCTTTTTAATATTAAAGTTAACAAACTATTAAATATTTGTGCTGCTGTTGAGTGTATCCATTCCTACTCTTTAATTCATGACGATCTTCCTTGTATGGACAATGATAGAATGCGGAGAGGTAAGTTAGCAACACATGTAAAATTTGGAGAGTCTACCGCTATCTTAGCAGGCAACTCACTGTTAACTTTAGCATTTGAAATGATTGTTGATAAAAATTATAAAATTGAAGATAAAGTAAAAATTGAACTTATTAAAAATTTAGCACTTTGTTCAGGCCACACTGGTATAGCAGGTGGGCAATATCAAGATTTAAGTTTTGAGAGGAAGAAGAAAAAATTTTCAGTCATTATCGGAATGCAACGAAAAAAAACAGGAAAATTATTTAATTTTTGCTGTTTTGCAGCAGGAGCAGTTGCAAAAAAAAATATCAAACAATTAAAATCATTGAGTAAACTAGGTGAAGATATCGGTTTATTATTTCAGCTAACTGATGACTTTATCGATTTCAATGGATCCAAACAATTAGCTGGTAAATTAACAAAAAAAGATAAAAAAAAAGGCAAATCTACTTTAATAAATTTAATTGGCTACCAAAAAGCTAATTTATTTGCATTGCAATTGAAGAGAAATATATTGAGTAAATTGAAAAAACATGGAAAAAAAGCAAACAATTTAGTTAATATAGTTGAATTTATTTTAAACAGAAATTTTTAATGAGTAGATTACTAGATCAAATTAATTTTCCAGCAGACTTAAGAAAATTAAAACAAAGTCAATTAAAACAAGCTTCTAACGAACTCAGGGAAGAGTTGATAAGTGTAGTTTCTGAAACTGGCGGACATTTAGGAGCTGGTCTTGGTGTCGTGGAACTTACAGTTGCTATTCATTATGTTTTTAATACTCCAAAAGACAGACTTGTTTGGGATGTAGGTCATCAGTGCTACCCCCATAAAATAATTACAGGTAGAAAAAATTCTATAAGAACTTTAAGAAAAGGGGGAGGCTTATCTGGTTTTACTAAAAGAGCGGAAAGCGAATATGATTCTTTCGGTGCAGCACATAGCTCAACTTCAATTTCTTCAACACTAGGGATGGCAGTTGCAAAAAAATTATCTAACAATAACAATAATGTTATAGCAGTAATTGGAGACGGAGCTATGAGCGCGGGTATGGCCTATGAAGCTATGAATAATGCAGGAGCACTCAGATCTAGACTTATTGTAATTCTTAATGACAATGAAATGTCTATCGCAAAGCCTGTTGGTGCTATGAGCAAGTATCTTGCTAAACTTCTATCTGGTAAAATATATTTTAGTTTGAGAGAAACAGTCAAAATGATAATTTCAGCTTTTTCTAAAAGATTTGCAGAAAAAACAGCAAAAGCTGAAGATTTATTAAAAGGATTAGTAACTGGTGGGACATTATTTAGCGAACTTGGTTTTTACTATATTGGACCTATAGACGGGCATGATGTTGATAATTTAGTTGAAGTCTTGGAAAACGTTAAAAATTCAAACCACGAAGGACCAGTTTTGATCCATGCTATTACTCAAAAAGGAAAGGGGTATAAATATGCTGAGGAATCAGGCGATAAATATCACGGTGTTTCTAAATTTAATGTTACAACTGGAGAGCAGGTAAAAAGCAAAACTAATACTCCTTCATATACAAAAATATTTGCAGAAACTTTAGTCAAGCATGCTGAGCAGGATACAAAAATTATAGGTATAACTGGAGCCATGCCATCTGGAACAGGTATAGATATCTTTCAAAGCAGATTTCCAGATCGTACGTTTGATGTTGGAATAGCCGAACAACACGCCGTTACTTTTGCAGCTGGATTATCAACTGAAGGCTATAAACCATTTGCAGCAATTTATTCTACTTTTTTGCAGCGGGCATATGACCAAGTAGTGCACGATGTTGCCATACAATCTTTACCTGTTAGATTTGCTATCGACAGAGCTGGATTAGTCGGAGCTGATGGCCCAACTCACGCAGGGTCTTTTGATATTACTTATCTTTCAACACTTCCCAATTTTATTGTAATGGCAGCAAGTGACGAGGCCGAACTTGTTAGAATGATTAATACAGCTGTTAAAATTAATGACAAACCAAGTGCTTTTAGGTACCCAAGAGGAAACGGTATCGGGGTTGAACTACCAAATATAAATGAGACACTAGAAATTGGTAAAGGAAAGTTAGTTAGACAAGGAAAACAAGCTGCAATTTTATGTCTTGGTGCAAGACTAGAGGAGTGCAAAAAAGCTGCAGAAATACTATCGACTAAAGGAATAGAAATAACGATTGTGGACGCAAGATTTGCTAAGCCTCTAGATGAAAAATTAATAATGGAAGTTGCAACAACTCATGAAGCTGTAATTACGATAGAAGAGGGCTCAATTGGAGGATTTGGTTCTCATGTTGCTCAATTGTTATCTGATAGAGGAGTATTTGATAAAGGTTTAAAATTCAGGTCTATGATTTTACCCGATGTATTTATTGATCAAGATACACCAGAAATTATGTATAAAAAAGCTGGTTTAGACAGTCTGTCAATTGTCAGCAAGATTGAAGATCTTATTAAGTCTAACGTAGTTTTAAAAAAAACAAAAATATAATTTTAAAAACTTATTTTTTTAAATTTTGGATTACTTTAAATAGCTCAAAAAAAATAACCAAGTTCTTTTTCAAAGAAAATATTTTGATTGTTGATGAAACAGGGACTGTGTATTTGACAGGAACAGAAAAAAATTTTTTATTATATTTTTTATAATAGTACATTATTTCTAAATCTAAAAAAAATTTTTTTGATACAAATTTTAACTTATTGAATTGTTTAATTTTTTTAAATCCTTTTAACCCTGCCTGAGTATCTCCACCGTCAATATTTAAATTTAATAAAACTTTAAAGATTAAACCAACTAAATTACCCAAAAAATATCTAGATAACTGATATAAATTTAAATTAGTATTCTTTAGTTTGCTTTTTGAATGTCTTCGATTAACAAAAACAAAATCATAATTTTTACTTAGTTGAAAAAGAACTTTATCAAAGACCTCTAAGTATGGTAGGTCACTATCAGAAATAATTATATTGTTATACTTTGTAATTTTCAAAGCTTTCCTGACACTATAAGATTTTCCTAAATTGATTTTATTATCAATTAGTTTTACACAATTATTTTCTAACTTAATTTTTTTTAATTTTCTTAAAGTACCATCTGTACTACCATCATTAATTATAACAATTTCAAATTTGATTTGTTTTTTTTCTAACTTTTTTAGAATTATAAAAACTTTTTTTTCTATTGTTTTTTCATCATTAAATGTTGGTATTATTAAAGATACTGATTTCATTGTACTTCATTAATAGAAAAATTTTTTAAAAGAAACCCTAGTTTTCTTGCATCAGGATTTATTCTTAAATCGAATGGTGAGATTAGTCCCTCAAGTTTGAATTCAATTATAGTTGGGTTAATTAATTCGTTTATTCCAATCATTAATTCTAGCTTATTGTTTTTATCGTTTTGATTTAAATTAATATTTTTTTTTAATTTATTATTTATGAATACACTTAATTTATAATTATTATTTTTATTTAATTTATATCTTTCTATATCTGCATTGAAAGTATAATTATTTTTTTTTAATTTTTCTAAATTGAACATTAGTGTAGCAGATGGTCCTTCAGACCATACGCCGTCTTTATTAAAATTATGAGTCCAACCTAGCCCTAAAAACTTTTCTTTTTCACTGAATTTCAATTTATAAATTTTATTTTTTTTAATTTTACTAAAATTGATTTTATTAATTCTATTTATGTCCTCACTGCTCATAGAGTTTTTTTTGTTAGGAAGCATTATCCACAAATCTTTTCTGTAGAAAAAACCCACATCACTTTTACCAAATATATATTTTAAATGTTTAAGATGACCTAAGTTATCAACTATGTACGCGGTATCTTTTAAAATTAAACCCTTATTAAAAATATTATATAGATCATACCTTGCTTTTGCAGCATTAGCCCTACTCATGCTTGCATTTAAGATTATATCAGTTGCCTTAATATTATTTCCTGAGATGAAGTATCCCAATTTGCCGAAAATTGGACCGTAATTATTAAAAAGATAGGTTGTTCTTAATTTATCATAATCTTTAGATATAATTTTCCAAACATTATCAGTAAATTTGGGCTTAACTATTTTTATTGAATTTTTTTCTATAAAATTAGAATTTATTTTTGGAGAAATATCTACTAATTGAATTATGATCAAAATTATTACTACATAATACTTATTGTTATTTTTAAGAGAACTAAAAATATTGATGATAGAAAATATCAGCAACATATAAATTGGTGGCCATAAAAACCTTCCTGTGCAGCCGAAAATGCTCAATAAACCATATAAGTATTTGTTATTTATAGGAATATTAAAAATATTTATTCCTGCAATTGAGAAATTTGTTGTAAACGCCCACAAAGAAAAAATGATCAATATAACAAAATAATCAAAGTTATATTTAATTGTTTGAAACAACTCTTTTTTGTAAATTTTTTTTATTAAAATAAAGAAAATAAAGAAAAAAATTACAATATTTCCTAAGCCTATATAATTGAAACCTTCCATATGTGATGGCCAAGGATCATCAATGAATAAAGACCAACTAGTATAATTACGAAACGCTGGATCAATTATACTAAGAAAATCTGATTTATATATTCCATACCCTGTAGATATTGAGTTTACAGGTGATGTTTCGAAATACCCCACAACAAACATAAGTAAAAATATGAAAAAAAATAAAAGTAAAAATTCAATTATTTTTTTTTTAAATTTTTTTTCAATTAAAATTTCTCTAAGCGAAAAAACAGAGTATATGATCATCAACATTGCTGTGAAATAAAAATGAATTAAAACGGAAATTAGAATTAATCCAAACCAATAAATTTTCTTTTTTTCATTGGAAACAGTAAAGTTAAAATAAAAAGCCATCAATAACAACCAATGCCCTCCTAAAGATGGATGGTGATCTAATCTAAATAAATAAAAAGGTAATAAAACGAAGAGAAAACTACACAACAAAGAAAATGTTACATCCTTTGTTAAAAAGTTAATTAATAAATAACTAAAGTGTAATTGTAAAAAAAAACATAAAAAAACCCAAAGAGAGAAATATTGAAAATTTTCTGGAAGAACGAAGTTAAAAATTTTGAAAAAAATTGCAAAAATTGGAATAGAATCCGTAAAAATTATAGAGTTAGCAATATCAAGACCATAATTAGGGTTTTTGCCTAAAGGAAAATGCCAGACATCATTTTTAAAAAAAGTCCAGGCAATGTGCGCATTAGTTTTATCTCCGGAGCCAAGGATCCAATCAGTATTAGTAAATGAAAGGTTTTCAAAGCCTAAGAATAAACCTGAAAGAAGCAATGCAGTTATTAAATAAAAATAAATAATTGAGAAATTTTTTTTTCTGGGCATCTTAATATTTAATTTTTTTTAATTCGTATAAAGATAAGGATACTATTAACCAAGCTAAAGTTCCATTCCATGTCGTGAAAAGACTTCCTGTAGATTTTAAAGGAAATATTTCAATTAAAAAATTTAGTAGTGTAAAATAATAAACATAGTTTAAATTACCTCTCTTTATTGCTTTTCCAATTTTTTTAATTAATTTTAAAATAACAAAAATTGACATTAAAATAAATCCAATTATGCCTGTATCGTGAAGAACTTCTAATGCATAATTATGTGGATGAGTTGAACAAAATTGTTTATGCACTAGTTCATTTTTTGCTATTGCATCGTCAATTTCTTTCTTATTTACTTTATAATCATTAGACTTTAGTGGCTTGCAATTAATTCTAAAGGATTTGTAACCATTCCCAAAAAATATATTACTTTTAAAGGAATGAATTACAGAAGCGTACAATCTGGAGTGAGTGTTTTGAAAAAAATTAAATTTATTACTTGATATTGGTTCTTCTTTAGATCCTTTAGTGATTTCATTATTTAATGTTTCTTTATTATCAATTACCACCAAGGAATTAGCAAATTTTTTTAAGTTTATTCCTATTAATTCGTTGTGACCAAAGTTTAGTATACAATAAAATGAAATAGATATTGCAACCAAGCTTAGTGCCAATGTTTTTCTTAAAGAAGCAATAGAAACAGTTAAAATTATTATTGTTAACATCAAAAGAATTAAAGACATTCTATTATTTGCAATTATGGCTGCATTTGAATGTAGAAATAAAAAAAGAAATATGAGTAAATTTTGATAATTTTTTTTTTTAAAAAAACAAAAAATTCCTAAAAAAGAGAATAAAAATAATTTTTGTATGTAGCCTCCTGCAATTGGTTCGGAGCCAAAAAACCCAGATAAACGACCTTCAATAGGGTACATGCCCAGCAGATTTCTACCATAAATATATTGAACAAATAAATCTACGCAAAGCAAAGAAGTACAAACTAAACAGCTTTTAAAAAACAAATTAAGATCAAGCTTATTGTTTTCCAGCATGATTTTTATCAAAAGGTATAAAGCTAAAAATCTTAGAGAAAATATTGATTTTACAAAGTACCCAATCCCAACTAGTTGAATATTCAAACCAGTAGTAAAAATATAAAATAAAAAAAATGAAATTAAAAAATATTCAATTTTACTTAAATTTAGTTTAAGTTTGTTTTTCAGTACTACGCTTGAACTAAAAAAAAGTAATAAAAGAATATTTAAATTTAAGATTGTACTTCCAAGTATAAATGAAACAGGTAAAAAACAAAAAATTAAATTTACAAAGTTATTAAGAAAAAAATACTTTTTTATTTTTGACATGTTTAAAATTAATTTAAATTAACCACATTGTGCACGATTCATTAGATAATGATCCAATAAAACGCAGGCAAGCATTGCCTCGCCAATAGGAACAGCTCTAATACCAACACAAGGATCATGTCTTCCTTTGACAGAAATATTTGTATTTTTTCCTTTTTTATCAATTGTTTCTCGACTTGTTAATATTGATGAAGTTGGCTTAACAGAAAAAGAAGTGATAATATCTTGCCCAGAAGAAATTCCTCCTAAAATTCCACCTGCATTGTTAGATTTAAAATTAATTTTTCCAGATTTAATTCTCATTTGATCGGAGTTTTCCTCCCCACTTAAAAAAGCTGAACTCATGCCAGTACCAATGTTAACACCTTTAACCGCATTAATACTCATTAAGGCTGCTGCAATATCTGTGTCTAATTTTGAATAAACAGGTGCGCCTAACCCAACAGGTATTCCGCTTGCTCTTAATTCAATAATAGCTCCACAAGAAGATCCAGATTTTCGAACAGACAATAAATATTGTTCCCAAAGTTTTACTGATTTTTTATCAGGACAGAAAAATGGATTTTTTCTAATCTCATTATCATTCCAATTATTTCTATCACAAGACATCAAGCCAAGCTGCGTAACTGCTCCTATTATATTAAATTTTAAACCTAGTAATTTACTTAAAACTATTTTAGCAACAGCCCCTGCTGCTACGCGGCAAGCCGTCTCTCTAGCAGACTGTCTACCACCACCGCGGTAATCTCTAATGCCATATTTTTTGAAATAAGTGAAGTCAGCATGTCCCGGTCTAAATTTATTTTTAATTGTTTCATAATCTCTCGATCGCTTATCTTCATTATGGATAATAATTGAAATAGGAGTACCAGTACTTTTACCCTCAAAAACACCAGACAATATTACTACTTTGTCCGACTCTTTTCTTTGTGTTGTAAATTTAGACTGACCGGGTCTTCTTCTATCCATATCTTTCTGAATTTCATTTTCAGATATAGATACATTGGGTGGACACCCGTCAATAACACAGCCTATAGCTGGTCCGTGAGACTCTCCCCACGTTGTAAATTTAAATATTTTACCAAAAGTATTAAAAGACATAGTTATTTAATGTATAAATTATTTTATAGAATATATGAATCAAAAAAATGGCAAAAACTCTCTTGGATTAGACTCCATCTTTGAAGATCTAGATAACCCTATAGATTTGTTCAAAAATTGGTTTAAGAAAGCTGAAGAAACAGAGATTAACGATCCAAATGCATTAGCTCTTGGAACGGCAGACAAAACAAATCAACCTAGCGTAAGAATGGTCTTACTTAAAGGGCTTAGTAATGAAGGTTTTGTTTTTTATACAAATTTTAATAGTAAAAAAGGAAGTGACCTCAAAGTCAACCAACAAGCATCGATGTGTTTTCACTGGAAGAGTTTAAGACGACAAGTTCGGGTGATTGGTAAAGTCAATCAGGTTTCTGAAAAAGAAGCAGATAGTTATTATAACTCAAGACCCTATAAAAATAGAATTGGTGCATGGGCTTCAAATCAGTCAGACAAATTAGATAGCAGAGATACTTTTTTAAAAAAGATTGCAGAATTTGAAAAAAAATATCCTGATCAAAATAAAGTTCCAAGACCACCACATTGGTCAGGTTGGAGAGTTATACCTAAAGAAATAGAGTTTTGGTTAGACGGAGAGGGAAGAATTCACGAACGTTTAAATTATATAAATAATAATGGAAAGTGGCAAAAAGAAATTCTCTACCCCTAAAAGGATCTGTTCAAACTAAAACCAGTTAAATTTTGTAGAATCTTTTTTTCATAACAATCTTTAAATATTCCTAGAGCGTCATGTGAAACATTAACAAAGTATTCAGCTCTTTGTAGACTGTCTTCTACTGCTTTATACTTTTTGATTAATTGTAGTGTTTTTTCAAAATCTTCTTTAGTCCTTTGGTCTTTTTTAAATATATCTAATAAAAAATTTCTTTCATTTATGTCTGCCCTTTGAAAAATAATAATTAATGGCAAAGTTACCTTTCCTTCATGAAAATCCTTACCTATTTTTTTTCCAAAAATAATTTCTTTTGAGTAATAGTCTAATGCATCGTCTGCAATTTGAAAAGCAAGACCAATGTTTTTACCATAGGACTCTAATGCATTTTTTTCTTTTTCATTATTTTTAGCTAGGCATGCCCCCGTCTTAGTTGCAGCAGAAAATAAAGCTGCTGTCTTTAAGTTAATGATGTCAATATAAGTTTCTTCCAAAAGATCAGCCTCACCTTTATGTTCTAATTGCATCACTTCTCCCTGTGCAATTTTTGCTGAAGTTGAAGATAATAATTTAAGAATTTCTAAGTCTCCATCATCAACCATAATTTCGAAACACCTACTTAGAAGATAATCGCCAACCAAGATTGATGATTGGTTCCCCCATAAAGCATTAGTAGTTTTTATACCTCTGCGCAGATCACTTTCGTCGATAACATCATCATGTAATAATGTTGCGCTATGAATTAGTTCAACACATGCTGATAAACTAACGTCGCGTTTTCCAAAAGAATCATAACCAGCTAATTTTGCAGATCCAAGAGTTAAAAGCGCTCTCAATCTTTTTCCACCTGAATTAAGATGATAAGCGCTCATTTTCTTAATAAGCCCAACTTTACTGTCCAGCTTTAATTCAATTAATTTTTCAGCTTCAGCAAGCTTTTCATTTACTAGATTTTTTAAGTCCAAGTAGGCTGAATTTGCAGATTTTTTAAGCGGTATAACAGATCCCATTAAACGTATTTATAATCTAATTCTTGAATAATAAATTTTAATTTTAAACTTTGATGACGCACCTTTTATTCAACTGATAGTAGAACAATAAATATTGAATATTTATTTCTAGTACTGATATAAGAAAACTAATATTAATCAATAAAACTATGTTCTCCTTATTTAAAAAAAAAACAATTATTCCACACGTGAGATTGACTGGCATTATTGGTAATGCAGGCCGATTTAGCAAAGGTATGGATTTAGCTGGTCAGAAAGATATTCTAAAAAAAGCCTTTTCAATTAAAAAAATAAAACACATTGCCATTTCGATTAATTCACCAGGTGGCTCACCCGTTCAATCGCACTTAATTTATAGTTACATCAGGCAACTTGCTGATAAAAAAAAAATTAAAGTTATAATTTTTGCAGAGGACGTTGCGGCTTCAGGAGGCTACCTAATTTCTTGTGCAGGTGACGAAATTTACGCTAACTCAAGTTCAATTATTGGTTCTATCGGAGTGATATCGGCTTCGTTTGGGTTTAAAGAGTTAATAAAAAAAATGGGCGTAGAGAGAAGAATTTATACAGCAGGAAAAAATAAAAGTACTCTAGATCCTTTTGTAGATGAAAAAGAAGAAGATGTTCAAAGACTTAAAAGTATTCAATTAGAACTCCATGGAGACTTTATCAAAGTAGTAGAGACAAGCAGAGGATCAAAACTAAAAGATCCTGAAAAAAATAATATTTTTACAGGCGAGTTTTGGACGGGATCCTCAGCACTAAAACTTGGTCTGATCGACGGGCTTGGTAATGCTGATCAAATATTAAAAGAAAAATTTGGTGAAGACGTTGTTATTAAAAACTTTGAAAAGCCAAAAAGCTGGATTGGTAGAAAACTCTCAGCTTCTATTGATGGTCAATTAACCAATACAATGAATTCAATAGAAGAAAAATCCTTTTGGCAAAAATTTGGTTTGTAGATGCCAAAAAAAATAGCCAAAGAAAAAAAAGTTTTATCTTTTCAAGATATTATCATGAACCTCCAAAAATTTTGGGGAAAATATGGTTGTGTAATTTTACAACCTTATGACATTGAAGTAGGTGCTGGAACTTTTCATCCTGCAACAACACTAAGATCCCTAGGACCAAAACCCTGGAAGGCGGCCTATGTTCAGCCCTCAAGGAGACCTTCAGATGGACGATATGGAGAAAATCCAAACAGATTACAACACTACTACCAGTTTCAAGTCATCATCAAACCATCTCCAAAAGATATTAAGCAAACTTATCTTAAAAGTTTAGCGTCTATTGGAATTGATACAAAAAAACATGATATACGATTTGTAGAAGATGATTGGGAAAGTCCAACACTTGGAGCAGCTGGATTAGGTTGGGAAGTTTGGTGTGATGGAATGGAAGTTACCCAATTCACTTACTTTCAACAAATGACAGGGATAGAGTGTAAACCAGTTCCAGTAGAGCTAACTTATGGTTTAGAACGACTTTGTATGTTTGTTCAAGGTAAAAAAAATGTTTATGATTTAGATTGGAACAATGAGGGTGTTAAATATAAAGAAGTATTCTTCCAAGCTGAGAAAGAATTTTCAGCTTATAACTTTGAACATGCCAATACAGAAACATTATTAAAAACTTTTAATTTTGCAGAAGCTGAGTGTAAAGCTCTACTTGAAAAAAAATTAGTACTACCAGCTTACGACCAATGTTTAAAAGCAAGCCACGTCTTTAATTTATTGGATGCCAGAGGCGTTATTGGTGTTGCCGAGAGAACAGGGTACATTAATAGAATAAGAGAACTAGCCAAAGGTTCTGGCGCAGCTTGGTTGAGCACTCAAGTTTAATATGGCTGAATTTTTATTAGAACTTTATAGTGAGGAAATTCCTCACGGCCTGCAAATTAGCGCAAGAGAAGAAATTAAGCAAAACTTACTAAAATCTTTAGATGAAGAAAGTATAAAATATAAATCTGCAGAAGTTTATTCTACACCTACACGCCTAGCACTTTTAATAAGTGATTTACCAAGTGAAATTAAAATAGCAGCAAAAGAAGTGAGAGGACCAAAAGTAGGTGTTCCTGAAAATATTATCGAAGGCTTCATGAGATCTCATCAAATTACAAAAAAAGAGCTTTTTGAAAAAATAGAAGAAAAAGGAAAATTTTACTGTTTTAAAAAATTAGCAAAGAAAATTCAATCCGAGGATCTTTTAGTAAAGCTAACTCCCAAAGCCATAGAATCTGTTAATTGGAAAAAATCTATGCGTTGGTCAGATCACGATTTAATGTGGGGAAGACCCTTAAGATCAATTTTAGCTATATTTAACAACAAACACCTTAAATTTGACTACCACCATTTAACAAGCACAGACGGAGCAATCATTGTAGATAATTTTATCGATAAAATAAAAAAAGTAAAAAACTTTAAAGAATATGAGTCTCTTCTCAAAACAAATAAAATTTTTTTAAAACAAGAAGACAGAAAAAATAATATTATCAAAAAATTTCAATCGATCTGTAAATCAAAAAATTATCTTGAAAGCTTTAATGAAAAATTAATAGAAGAAGTAGTCAATATCACAGAAAATCCTAACGTTATTTTAGCCGATTTTGATAAAGAGTATTTAGATATTCCCAAAGAAATCATCATCTCTACACTGCAAAAACATCAAAGATACTTTCCCTTATTTGATTCCAAAAATAGGTTAACTAATAATTTTTTAATTGTAGCTAATAAACCTGACAATCAAAATGTTATCAAGGATGGAAATAAAAGAGTTATTTTAGCTCGCCTAGCTGACGCTAAGTTTTTCTGGCGAATAGATAAAGCAAAAAATTTAATAAAACAAATTTCTAAATTAAAAGAGATTACTTTCTTTGAAAAAACTGGAACGATATATGACAAAACTCAAAGACTCAGAAAGCTTGCAGGAGTTATATCCGATCAATTAAACATTAATAAAGAAAAGATTGAGATTGCCGCTTCAATTACAAAATCTGATTTAAAATCAAATTTAGTAGGCGAGTACCCCGAGCTTCAAGGGGTTATGGGAAAATATTTTGCTTTAGCTCAAGGATTTGAAGAAGAAGTAGCTAACGCAGTAAGTGATCACTATCTACCAACAGGATTATCTTCTCCCGTTCCAAAGAAGCCGTTAAGTTATGCACTTTCTATCGTTGATAAACTAGATAGTTTAGTTGGCTTCTTTGCCATAAATGAAAAACCTACAAGCTCTAAAGATCCATTCGCCTTAAGACGTGCTGCAATTGGTTTGCTTCGAACTATTATTGAAAATAATTTAAGTATTAAACTAAAAGACCTTATCAATTATTCTATACGTCTATACACCGACCAAGGTGTTACCATTGAAAATAACAACACCGAGAAAGAATTGTTAGACTTTTTTAAAGAGAGAATGAGAAATATTTTAAAAGAGAAAAAAATTAAGCCTGATATTATTGAAGCTTCAATCAGCGCCCATTTAGGAGATA